>Ga0207433_10008426_pt1 | contig 16782 bp, 15 predicted proteins | sample YelNatPaOPGAMG01_FD_187559 | JGI IMG/M metagenome (GOLD analysis project Ga0207433, IMG submission 187559) | Hot spring thermophilic microbial communities from Obsidian Pool, Yellowstone National Park, USA - OP-RAMG-01 (SPAdes) (version 3) | ecosystem: Environmental > Aquatic > Thermal springs... | reverse complement strand
ATTCCCTTTCACTGAGAAAAGGAGTTCCGAGTTACATCAGCCTTCCCGCTGCTTTGATAGCCTTCCACACAAAGGGTGATCTGATCAATTGTACCTAAACTTAACCCTCGATTCACCCAAGCCCTAAAATGTTGGCTGACTGAGACAGTCCCCGAAGTACGTTTTGACGTCCTCACACTCCAATATTGATTAAATGTCTTTGTCCCCTCAATCGACGGAGCATTGTACCTCGTGGTCTTGTAAATATCATATGTCCCACCATCGATCGTCACAGTAGCAATTTTTGTTGCCCCGGGCGGACGCCAGCTACCCCAGCTTTCAACAATGTAGAATTCAACCAAGGGCGAGCGTGACCAGCCATAGATACAAAGGTAAGAGTTACCATTGGGCTGATAATTCGCCGAATAAGTCACTGTGATATTCCCTAGCTGATCCCACCGCTTGCCGTACTTCTTACCTGTGCGGAATAAAACGTTGTTTATTCCACTCCACTCACAATAGTATCTACCACCTGTCTTAACTATCATTTTCGCGTACCCTCCCGAGTCCTTCCAATGCTCATAATAATAACCATCGTAGGTTCCCGAGGCGTTGCTAGTAAGGGTAATATCTGCCAGGGCCATAAAGGCCGTAAGCAAAAGTAAACCGCAAACGGAAAGTAGGGTTCTTCCTTTCATGGCGCTCCGTTCAGCTCACTTCTTCCCTACGGTTCCTCACTTTTCTGGCCTGTCAACACCTTTTGCTAGCTTGCTGGAGGCTAAACTTGACCACCACACGCAAACAAACAACTTCCCCCCTGCGTTAAAACCTCTATTAACTCTAATTCAGCGTTCCTAACCCAATCCGAGTTCAGAGTACCAAAATTTTATTTGCAAACTCTGCCTTAATCCCGCTTGGAGCCTTTTACTCATCTCCCGCAACGCGGTGAACACATTCGACACCGAAAAGCAAAACCGAGCCCCCCGCCCCATTAAAAGCCGATACATTCAGACCCATATTCTTCCAACCACATAATAAAAACCGGTTACTGCCCCAATAACTGTCCCCCTTCCTTTATCCCTTTAAGGCTAACGGGATTACACCAATTCTACACAGTAAGACCACAAATTTAAAATGCTTTTCCAGGTCAATTCTGTAAAACTCTTGTTCCACCAGTGACACAATTTCAGAACCCATTTCCCGACCAAAACCACAAAGTGCCTGAATCAAGGTTTTGATCTATAAAAAGCGATATCCCGCATTCACACCTGATTATTGCTGCTGGGAAAGCCAACTTTACCCTCGGGTTACCACTTGTTGTTGCAGGGAAGGCGAACACTACCAATCCCAGAACCACATTCAACCCCCGGATACTGAAAGCCCCTTGTTCTTAAACAATCGAGCAATCCAAGAATTCCTAGACAAGCTGATTCGCTAAGCTACGCCTCGTTTTTGTCGTGGGCCGGATTGCGGGAGCCAGACAGACACGCGACCACCGGGTTTCTCCCACGCTGGATGGATTTCCAAGCGCCCATTGTGAAGGGCGAAGATTTTCCGCGCAACTGCAAGGCCAAGGCCCATCCCCACTGCACGACGCGTCCAGAATGCAGTACCAGCCCGTGCAGCCTCTTCAGTTGTGAAGCCGGGCCCTGTGTCTTGGATTTCGATCAAAAGCCCCGGCCGATTCTGTTCGTCCGATCTAGCTACCACAGACAGGCCCACCACCGGATTTGCAATGTTTGCCTGAATTGCATTCATGAACAGCTCACAAAATGCACGCTTTAAAGCAACCTTGTCGCACAGAATCTCTGCCTCGTGCAATTCTCCCACCACAAGTTGTGCGTTTTCAGCCCCCGTATGGACTCGCGCTTCCTCAAATGCTTCCTGCAATAGGATGCCCACACTAAACGAGGCTAATTCACCTAATTCATCCCGTGCCAAATACCGCAGTTGATCAAGCCGCCGCGTGATTCGCCGCAGGCTTTCTTGAAGAGCTGAATCCAACGACGCAATAAACTGTGGATCCCGTGCCTTTGAACGAAGCATCTCTTGGTGCGTCAGCAAAGGAACCAACGCATTTCCTATGTCGTGGACCGAACGCTCCGCCATCTCACGGATCAAACGCCAGTTTGAGGCTTCTATTTCGAGCCGCTTAATCTTCTCCACTCTAGACAGATCTTCCCCAATTATAAGCGCTGCAGTCTCCGAATCTGAAATTGGCATGGGCAAAATACTAACCTGAAAAACCGTTTCAGGAGCATCAGCCGGCTCGAATTTGAATCCGTCAATTGCTCTTCCAGTATTCAGGACTTCACGGGTCCGTTGTGCAATAACCTCAGGTAAATCGTCAAACACCACTTGGGTGACCCTTGCAACTTGCTTAGCTAAAAGTTTCTTAGCCGCCTTGTTTAATTGAATTATTCGATAGTCCCGACCTACCACGATACATGCTACATCTAACTCGCGTATTAAATCAGCGAGTATCCGGTGATTCACTACCAGCTGGTCGTGTTGCCAACTATGCCTTATCGCATGACCTAGATGTTCAACCGCAAAGAATATTTCCTGAACCTCTTCTTCGGTTAATGGCTGACCTGTAATTTTACGCCCCAACAACAACACCCCCAAAAGCGTATCAAACTCAAAAATTGGCACTGCTACGTCCACCCCTAAAGTTTCGAATTCCCGCTGCACATCCAAATCAAGTGTTGGAGGAGCAGTACCCACCTGCAGCACCTGACCGGTCTTGTAAAGCATTCTGCAAATGCCAGAGGCCAACGAAACCTCCACTTGATGTCCCTCTAACCCGGGTAAACCAAATCCGCAAACTGGCCTAAATTTGAAATCTAACGACCCATGAGGCCGATGGCTTCCAACCACCGGTTGACGCAAAAAGATAGCGGCACGGTTTATCCCCGTAAGTACTCGGATAATCTCCAAAAAACGTTTCAACATCTCGTTGCGCGAGAGGGAAACCGCCAGAATCCGGGCGCATTCTCGAAGATAAATTAACCCCCTCTGCTTTTCTACCGAAGGAATTCCCATCGGGCGGCTTTCTGGAAGTCGAGGCGGAGGACCAGTTGCCAAAGGTAATTCACCCCCTTTTGCGGTACCAATTAATTGTCCCAAAACGGAGTTTAGTACCTGCGGGTGCACTGGTTTCCTCAGTACATGCCTGGCACCTCTCAGATACGCCTCCTTCTCTAATTCTGCATCAGCCTCACGAATATAAACCACGACCGGGCAATCCGGAAAAAGCTTTCGAAGCGCATCGACCCGAGAAAGGGTCTTTTCAGGAAATTCCTCCAAATCAAATATGCATACGTCTACCACACCATGCAAAAGCAACGCCTCCGCATCACCAATGTCAGCATGTGAGACCACCTGATAAACATCAGGTGGTAATGCCGCCCTGATTTCTGCCACAAATTCAGGATTTCTGCCTATTACTAATAGGGTTTTCATCCCTATCGGTTTTCTACTGCCGAAAGATAGCAAGAAATAAGCCGAACCTTGCCCCCTTCTGCCTAAAATTTATTGCCAAACCTATTTAAGGTACTACAACACAAGCCCTTACGTAGGATTGCCGATCCGGAAACCTTTATTACTCATACCATCCTTTGGCCTTAAAGCCATTTTTTAGACAGGACCCGAAATTGACTTAGCCGGTAGCCCTCGGGGATCCCTACCAAAGAATCCATCCCTTTTTAATTTGCAAAAATTATGGTTTGCCCGAAAATACCATGTCCATGAACCAAGAGCAGACCGGAGCAACTGTAGGCATAGTAATGGGCAGCGATTCCGACTGGCCCACCATGCAAGCCGCTTACGAAATTTGCAAGAAGTTTGGAATTGCATGCGAGGTTCATGTGATGTCAGCCCACAGGACACCTATCGAAGTGGCACAATATGCTTCTACCGCAGCATCCCGTGGCCTCAAGGTAATCATTGCAGGCGCCGGAGGCGCAGCTCATTTACCTGGAGTAATCGCCGCCCACACAACTTTGCCCGTCATCGGCGTACCGATCGAATCTAAATCGCTCGGAGGATTGGATTCTCTTTTATCTATCGTCCAAATGCCTCCTGGTGTGCCCGTCGCCACCGTCGGCATCGGCGCCGCAAGAAACGCAGGCATACTAGCAATTCAGATCTTAGCTCTTCGAGATCTAGAGCTCACAAACAAACTCAAAGAGTTCAAGGAGCAATTGGCAGAAGAATCAAAACGCAAAAATCAAAACATTAAACTGACATAGTACCAACAATCTTCAACCTTTAATCTAAATGGCGGTACCCCCTAAATTTCCGCTGGGGTATAAACTTGGCGTTGAGAAGCAACCCCCTGTGTATTTGACGATCCACATTTGACCCAATAGAACCCAATCTAGGCTTGATTAACCCCGACGCTTTCCCGAGCCTGTTCAACGCCTTCCAGTAAGATTGGAAGCTTTTCCACACAGCCAAACTCAAAACACTCTCCATGAGGACACCCACCTGGGGGGCTCTGCTTCACGTCATAAAACTACGTATGAATAACCGGAGTACTACTAAGCCATATCCGTAAAAGTCTGTAACCCGTTGGAAATTAAAATGTTGTGACAACCGCGTATAGGCTATTAAGCTAGGGGTGTACAAAACTGTCAGGCAGGGAGAATTAATTGCCAGGCAAAAAGAGCAGCGTGACAAAAATTGGAGGGAATTTTAAACGACCGCACGCGGAAATTGTACCAAATGGCTGCTAGGTGAGGGCTACATAACCAGGCTCAAGTTTATGAGGGGTATGGGTTTGCAACTGTGTAGGGGCGGCTGCGGCAGGACCACTAAACGACAAAAGGCACTGGAGACCTTGGAAATGGAACTTTACTGTTTGCTAAGCTGCCTAAATGAAACTTTACCTCCAAACGCGTTTGCAATCGATAAGTTTACCTTTGGCGTCAAAGGTCATAATCAAGACTTCTTCCTCAGGCACCGGTTGCCCATGAATAAAGGCGTCTGGATTACTACTAATCCTTGGACCGGTCAAGCGTGGCCGTTTTTGTACCACCCACTCAGCCACTACTGAATTGTCTGGCTGTTTAAGGGCGAAAGCGGGTTCTCCGAGTTCGTCAACCACTTGTTTATATGTATATAAATCCACGCGTTTTGACCAATCAACTCGCGATCCTGGGGTGCTAACGCACCCAGCCATAAGTAACACCCAACCGCTTACCCCCATGCAAACGAGGGTCTTTGCAAAGCTAATTTTCATAAAATCCGGCTTTTATCCTACGGGCAGCTGCTGGTTATCAAGGAAACCTTGGAGCAATCGTGCCCGTGTTGGGTGCCTTAATTTCCGCAGGGCTTTAGCCTCGATCTGCCTAATACGTTCACGGGTAACCTTATACATTCGGCCGATCTCCTCTAACGTGTACTGGTACCCATCAATCAACCCGAATCGCATCTCCAAGATTCTCCGTTCACGCTCCGTAAGTGTCTTTAACACCGCGTTTAAAGTGCTCTTCAGAAGGCTGTAACTTGTCATTTCTGAAGGATTTTCAGCGGACTTATCTTCGATGAAATCTCCAAAACTTGCATCCCCGTCCTCTCCTACTGGGGCATGCAATGATATTGGATGTTGTGCCATTCGGAGCAACGAATTGACGCGCTCGACTGGCATATGCAATTCATCGGCGAGTTCCTCCGGGGTAGGCTCTCGCCCAAGCTCCTGAGTGAGTCGGTTTTGCGCCCGCCAGAGCTTGTTCATTATCTCAATCATGTGGACTGGGATCCGGATGGTTCGCGCCTGGTCGGCGATTGACCTGGTAATGGCCTGCCGTATCCACCAGATCGCATAGGTTGAAAATTTGTATCCACGTCTGTACTCAAATTTCTCCACACCTTTCATCAATCCGATATTTCCCTCTTGAATCAAATCCAAGAAAGACTGTCCGCGGTTGATATATTTTTTAGCCACCGAGACAACCAGCCTAAGGTTAGCCTCAGCCATGTGTATTTTTGCCTGGGTAGCTTCCTCCGATGCCTTCTTCAACGCCTCGAAACTCTTTTTGTATTCCTCACAAGGCATCCTGACCAATAATTCAAGGGATCGAAGTTTATTTTGCTCTGCATTCAACTGGGCGTCACGTTCCGGCGAGGGCTGTTGGGATTCCAACTCATTAATCTTCTTCTCGGTGTTTACAATGGTCTCGTATATATTTTGCGCTACTACAATCATCTCCTCCAAGACCTTGTTCTTGTAGTAAAATTGTGGGAATAAAGCCTGCAATTTTTGGTCGAGCCGTTTGAATTCTCTAAGGAGTTTGGGCTTTTCAGTCCCCGGGGCATCCATTAATTGCGCATATTTAGCGTCAACCTTATGATCCAATACCCGTACTCGCTTTATCAACTTGGAAAGCGCTGCCAAATGTTTCTCCTTACTTGCAACTTTCTTATCCACCACCACTCGGTCAAACCGTTCCTTTGGTGGATCGGCAAGGAGTTTCTCAGCAAGCGCAATGTGTTCCTTTGCGCAAAAACCGAAGCTATATAGGATGCGCCGCATCTCCTCCTCGGCTTGCTCAATCTTCTTACAGATCTCAACTTCTTGCTCCCGGGTAAGAAGCGGCACCTTACCCATCTGATTCATGTACATCCGGACGGGGTCGTCCAAGTAATCGAGCCTGTCTTCCTCAGTATCTGCTTGAGACTCACTCTGCTTCTGCTTCTCAACCTCCGACTTATCAATCACTTCAATTTCTAAGTTCCGCAACTTCACGAAGATCTCATCTAATTCCTCAGGCGTTAAATCGTCTGGCAAAATGTCATTTATATCGTCGTAAGTTAAATACCCCTGCTCCTTCGCCAGGGCTATCAATTCTTTAATCGTTTCCATCACTATTGGCCGACTTTTTGAGCGCCCAGGTGTTAAAGTGCTCTCGTCAATCGTCTCGTACCGCTTCTTCCGCGGCCCTTGCTCTTTCTCTTTTTGAGAGGCGTTCCTTTGTTTTCGTTTTGAAGTAACATCCAAAAAAAGCCGCCTCCGCGGTCGTCCAGAATCACTGGCTGAGCCTCTTGCAGAGGCCTTCCGCTTTTTACTATGCTTCTTTTTACACTGCGCTTTTTTACTCATTTTCCTTCCCGGAAAACAAAATGATCAGTTCGCTAACTTAATGACAAACAAGATAACCAACACCTTCAAATATAGCCTTCTAACTCATCTCCATCACTTCTTCTACCGCGATGGAGTTTTGAGGGTCGCAAACAGTTCCAAAATAAAAATTCGCTTTCATATCATATTACCACCGCCACGCGTTATTTCAAGTATTTCTCCACTCCATCCAAAGGTCGTCGAACAAAACTCTTTCTGTTTCCCGTAGATTGTCTTACTGAAAACTCGGTGAAGCCCCATACGTGTCCGACACGCCCACTCGGAGGGAACTTCGGGGTGACCCGTCCTATTGGGGAAATTATTTGTTTTTCAGGCTACCTTGAGGCATAAATTTTTTGGATATAATGGCAAAACGGCGGTTGATTCGGTATTGCCCTTAATCACAAACTGGGACAAGCACACATATTCTCTAAAACACACGTGCGCTTGGTGAATAGAGCAATTACACACGAATTGTTTGGCAAAGTGCGTTTGATAATGGGGATAGCGGGTATGGTAATCCTCATCGATCGGATTACGAAGTTATTAGTCCAACATAAATTGCAGCTGGCCGAAGAAAAAGAAGTGGTAAGCGGCTTTTTCCGAATTGTGCACTGGGGAAACACCGGAGCCGCCTGGAGCCTTTTTAAAGGATACAACGACGTACTGGTTGTAATCGGTGTTTTTGCGATCGTTCTTTTGCTTACCCTTTCCCACCATTTTGATTTTCAAAATCCCCGGGGAAGAATCGCCCTTGCGCTTATGCTGGGCGGGATAATTGGCAACCTTATCGACCGGATCTCAGTTGGTCACGTGGTGGACTTTCTCTACTTTTACGTAACCATTGCTGGGGGCCAGGAGATAGGTTTCCCTGCGTTTAACATTGCTGACACTTCAATCTGCGTGGGGGTAGGCCTGGTTTTCTACAATGCTTGGCGCAAAGGAGGTGCCTCTCAGGGAAGGGAGGAAGGTGAAGCTCAAGTGGAACAAAGGTCTGAGCAGAAAAAAACGCTCGAATGACAAAGGTTTTGGGGAAAATGCGGTGGAGAAGGATTATCGTACCCACAACAAAGATAAGTACGCGTTTGGACGTATATTTACATTCCGAGCTTCCGGAACTCTCACGTACTGCAATCCAAAAATTAATCAACTCTGGCCACGTCACTGTCAATGGCCGCGTGGTCAAACCCACGCACACACCACGAGCCGGCGAAGTAATTGAGATTTCCATACCTGAACCCGAACCTGCCACGGCGAAACCTGAGCCTATACCGCTTGAGGTTCTTTACGAAGACGAGTGGATAGTAATTATCAACAAGCCTCCGGGGCTCGTAGTGCATCCATGTGCGGGACACACTTCACACACACTCGTTAATGCGCTCTTACACATGTGCGCGGGTCAGTTAAGCGGGATCGGTGGCGTTGAACGCCCCGGCATAGTACATCGCCTAGACAAAGACACCAGCGGTTGCCTAATTGTTGCAAAAACAGACCAAGCCCATATTGCTCTAACGGAAATGTTCGCAAACCGACGCTTAACAAAAATCTATCACGCTATCGTTTGTGGATCTGTAGATCGTGATTTTGGGATGGTCTCCGCACCAATTGGGCGTCATCCGGTGCATCGCAAGTGTATGGCTGTGCGCGAAGACATAGGGCGTGAGGCCCACACCAGTTTCCGAATCCTGGAACGCCTTAATTCCACCACCCTGTTAGAACTTCAACCTCACACCGGCCGGACCCATCAAATCCGGGTGCACATGAAGCATATCGGTCATCCTGTATTTGGCGATAAGGTGTACGGGGCAAAACAAACTAACCAGGTAATTCGTGAAACTGGAGTCATACCACCTCGATTCATGCTCCATGCATATCAGATTACTTTTACCCATCCGATTACCGGCCAAACGATAGACGTTGTAGCGGATCGACCTGCCGATTTTGAAGAAGTCATAAGTAAGCTACGAAACACCTCATAACCCTGTCCATCGCTGTTTTTGGATTGTATTTATACTGCTCTTGAGAAAGCATAATCCAAATGGAGAATGCCAAGTACCAATGCCGCTCCACACACACTAAGTTTGTAAGGGAGCCGCAAGAACAATCGTGGACCCAATCAATTCGTGTGCTGCTTGCCGCACTCTGGTTTATAGGAATCACATGGGCATTATCAGTAACAGGCGCATTCCCTCAGTCCCTCTTAAACCGCTTGGGCTTTGGTTCATTTTGATAACCGTGATCACTGGAATTTTGATGACGGCTGAACAAGTACCTCTCCGAGAATGCATAATTGCATCCATCATTACCTACCTATGGATGGCTTTAATTAACTTCGGGTCCGCCACCATCGGTGTTCCTTTAGGGAACGTAATCTATGCTGATGCATTCGGTACCGCCTTCAACGGTAAACTCGCTCTGCTTGAACCTGCTGCTTGGGTAGCCGTGATATTCATCGGACGTGGCATCGGAAAAGCAATTATGCGACCATGGCATAAACTCAAGTACTACGGTTTTTGGGTCCTCGGCATAACCTGCGTAGTTGGTTTAATTTATGAGCTTACCTTTTCACCAATTGCAACGCGTGTCCTCGGATTTGCATTTTGGAACATTGAGCCAAGCGTTCCTGCTTGGTATGGTGAACCCTGGATAAGTATAGGTGCGCGAGTGGCGATGGTCATGATACTGCTTCTAATTATCACACCAATCCTTCTCCCGAAGGGCCCTACGCTACCTCGCTCGCGCTTTTTCCCAATTATTGCCTGGCTTGGTATCCAAATCCCCTTGGGTGTCATTCTAGTGATCAATGGCATGTGGGCTGCAGTGATATTTATGATGTGCTCAAATGTACCAATGCTATGGTTTGCGATACGGGGCGCACTCTGGTAAGCTCTTACCGACCCGCAAGCGAGTCCGACACAAGGTTGGTTTTTCGGAGAATCAATCTAGTTATCCGCAAACCCTCCATTTCCTTCACAGAAAGCTCGAAACCGTGCAACCCGATTTTATCGCCTGGTTTGGGGAACCCACCGAATTTATACATGAAAAACCCAGCGATGGAAGAGATCCCCTCCGCTTCCAAGCGTACGCCAACAAGCTCTTCTACTTGATGAAGGGGCAATGCAGCGTCTAGTTCCCAAGTAAAGTCATCTATTCTAATTACGCGGGGTTCTTCCGTGTCGAATTCGTCTTGGATTTCACCCACCAATTCTTCCAGCACGTTTTCGAGCGTAACCAAGCCTGTGATTCCACCGTACTCGTCGACCACCAATGCCATATGAGTCTTGCGAGTCAAAAACAGCTCTAGTGCCTTTTCGAGTCGCCCCATTTCTGGCAAATAAAGGATCGGTTTTGTAAATGGGCGCAATTCCCAAGCTTTGGAAACTTTGGGGGCCATCGCATAGATATCTTTCACGTGTAAGATCCCTACGGTCTTATCCAAGTCGCCCTTTTCACAGAGCGGGTATCTGGAGTACCTATGCTCATTTACAATGCTGAGGCAATCGGTTATAGACGCCTCTGTATCCAAGTAGACGATCTCATGCCTAGGCCGCATAACCTCACGTACAAAACGATGTCGAAGTTCGAAAGCATTTTGAACAATGGCCCGAGTTAGGCTTGGCGTGCCGGTGCGTTGTTGCAAGCTTGCAATTTGGAACTTGAGCTCCTCTTCAGTGAAACCCACCTCCCATTCCGAGGCAGGAGCAATGCCCACCAGTTTCAATAACCCTAAGGCGCTCTTATTCAATATCCAAATACACGGATACCCAATTATGTAAAACAACCGCATCGGATATGCCACGAACAAAGCTGTGGCAACTGGCTTACGAATACTAAGCGACTTAGGTGCTTGCTCACCCGCAACCACGTGTAAAAAAGTTATTGTGGTGAACCCCACCAAAAAAGCAATACGAGCACGGGCACCGGGACTTTCTATCCCTAAAATAACAAACAGCGGCTCCAGTATAACCTCAAAAGCCGATTCGCCAACCCATCCTAAACCGAGACTCGTTGCCGTGATACCCAGTTGGCATGCGCTGAGGTACGCATCCAAATGCTCGGTGAGATGCAAAACCAATTTGGCCCGACGCGAACCACGGGCGATCAATGCCTCCAATTGCGTATTCCTAACCTTTACCAACGCGAACTCAGTTGCCACAAAAAACCCGTTCAGCAAAACCAGCAACGCAATCAATAACGTCTTCCACGTGATTGTCAGGAAATACTCCATATCACACAAATTCCACACGCCCAAATATTGTTTGAATAATATCGGTAAGCGTGACGATCCCCATTGGCCGTCCATCCTTTTGGGTTACGATTGCGATGCGGTCACCCACGCGCCGCATTCGAGACAATGCAACGCCTACCGGCAAGTCTTCGTCCACGCTAGTCACCGGCTTAGCAAGCTCGCCCGCCACAGTCCCAGTAAACTGTACACCTGAAAATACCACCTCATCCACGTCTATAATTCCTATGATATGCTTGCGGCCATCTTTCATCCCCCAGACCGGCAAACGCGTAAAGTTAAAAGTTTGCGCCACTGTCAACACATCCTCAACTAGGGTAGAGGCATCCACTGTAACTACCTCGGAAAAGGGCTTTGTGAGGTGTTTCACACGCAATACTTGTAAATCCAACACCCGGCGTACCATTGTTTGCTCATCTGTGGACATATTCTTGAGCCATTCTTCCATCATGAAGCGTATTTCATTCCGACCAAGGAATATTCGTTTCGGCGGAATACGCAGAATGGCAGATAATATCGTAACAACACGTTCCACGATCCATTCGAATGGCCGCAGAAAAACTTGGAGAATTCTGAAAGCGCGAGCCGACACAAGGCATAACCGTTCAGGCTGTGCCCTGTACATCATCTTTGGTAGTAAATCACTCACAGTGTAGAACAAAAACACAAATCCAAAAAACAGCGCCACTGCTACAATTCCGCTATGCGAAAACCGCTTGTACAGTGTTGCAGCCACAATCCCAAAGGCTGTGAACCCCGCTATCGTGTTACCTATCATCACACTCATAAGAAACCGCTCAGGTGCCTCTAAATACTCAGCCAAAATCTTTGCCCTCGCGTGACCCCGAGTCGCCAGCGACTTGATGCGGAACCGACTTAGGGAAAACAACCCTGCCTCCATCCCAGAACACAAAAACGAAACTGCAAAGCAAATTACAATACATGCAACTTTGAGCGCCGTCTCCGACATAGGTCTATGGTATCAGCTCAACCAGCAATTCTTTTACAGACCGTTCATCAGCTGCTAATACGGTAAACTTGATTTTATGGAACGTGACCTTTTGCCCAACTCTGGGAACTTCCCCTAAAAGCGCTGTTACCAACCCACCCATCGTTTCAATCTCCTTAACGGGCGGCATCTGGGGACACTCGTACCTGAAATCGTCGATTCGGAGCAAACCGCTCACTCGCCATTTCCCTGATCCCAAACGTTCAAATACTAATCGATCAAACCCGGGGATGCCAACGGTCTCATTCAAAATATCTTCCAACATCACATACCCTGCCATATCACCAAACTCATCTAACACAATCGCAAAATCCCGCCGCTGACGTTGCATGCTCCTCAGTAATTTCAACAAACTCATCGTCTCAGGCACAAACGCTGGTGGTTCGATTACCTCCGACAAATCTATCTCAGGGTGCATTAACAAAACCCGAGCATTTAATACACCTACCACGGTATCCGTGTGTCGATCGTACAATGGGATACGCCGCATCTTTAATCGGCGGGCGGTATCAATCATTTCTTCTACAGAAGCATCATCCAAAATTACCGGCATATGGACCCGGGGACGCATTATTTCACGCACCTGCCTGCGACCTAAAGCCACTATCCGAGATATCATGTCACGCTCAGCCCGCCCTAAAGCACCGTGCTGAAATGCAAATTCCAACAATTCCTTGTATTCTTCCTCCGAGGGTGTTCGATCCGATTCCATCTGCGTAGGTCCTAATACCCTCAAAAACAACAAGTAGAACAATCTGGTTAAAGTACGCATTGGGCGTGTAATCCGTTCTGCCCCTAGCAAAAAAGGTGCAACGAAAAGTGACCATTTATAAGGTGCCCGAAGTGCAATCAACTTGGGAGCAATCTCACACACCAAAAGCACGCCTAAGCCCAGTGCTACCCATTCCATTATCCCACCCGATTCATGCCCAAACCAAAGGGCTACGAAAACTATGCCCGCCATTGCAAATGTGTTCCCAAACGCCAACAGCGCCAATAACTCATCAGGTCTCGACAGAAGACGATACACTGCTTGGCCACGCCACCCAGCACTCTCGCGTAACTGCTTAATCTGCCAGCGCGCCAAAGAAAACATTGCCGTCTCACAAAGCGCAAAAAAGAAACTCACCCCGGCAAATACCACCAATAGTACCGCTGTAGCACTGGACTCCAACATTACCTCAAAAATACCCCGCCACTGGTACACTCAAAAGTTAATTCTTCTATCGGTCATGTCCCCACTATCAAATTGCCCAGCTCTGCATTCTAAACAACCACTAAACTGGCCCGAATCGCTCACGCCTTTGCACAGGGTCTTCCTTAAACCCGTTTCGCAATCGCCCCTATATACCTGCGGGCCTTTTGCCCTAACCCCTAACGGTAGAATCCCCACTTGACAAGCCTCGAACGTGATCGAAAATTGGGTTTAACGTGACCGCTGAGGCGGCTTCGCGCCCGAACCCAAAAACAATGCCTATGCACAAAGTATCCCTAATAGGAGCAATCATTTGCCTAATCAGCATATTTATAAATGCACAAGAAATCCGCCCGGGGGCTACCGTAACGGAATTTGATCCTGGGATGAATCCTCTCTATTGGGGCACCGCATACCGAATCAGGAAAACCCCCGACAATAAGATCATTACAGCCGGCAATTTTGAAGCATGGATTAATGGCCAATTCCTACATGGTCTACTGAAACTCAATACAAACGGCCTGCCAGACCCCGGATTCAAACCTGCCTTGGAGGGTTATATTGGCCAAGGATTCCTCAACACAGTCGAGATCGAACTTGATGGGAGGTTGATCATCGGCGGATGGTTCACGTCCGTAAATGGCGTTAGGACAACTAACATCGCACGACTGATGCCAGACGGGTCTATTGATCCGACTTTTTCAGCCAACGCAACCTCAGATTACACTTACTCATCCGTCAACACAGTGGTGCGACAACCAGACGGGAAAATTCTTATTGGAGGTCGTTTCGATTTCGTTAATGGTATGCCACGTACAAACATTGCACGACTTAATCCCAACGGCTCTGTCGATCTAACATTTGAGTGTACAAACGGCTGGCCAAATGGTGAAGTCCGCACTATTGCGCTCTGCGAGGATGGCCGGATCCTAATTGGCGGCTCTTTCTCCGCTATCGGCGACCGCCCCAGGAACGCAATCGCAAGGTTACTACCAGACGGGCAATTAGACACCAGTTTCGGTGAAGGATTGTCCCTGTGCCAAGGCGCCGAAAAAACCGTCTATCACATTTTGCCTTTGCCTGATGGGAAAATCCTTATAGGCGGTTGCTTCGAGTCAGTTAACGGTCAATCACGCCAAAGCCTGGCAAAACTGAATCCTGACGGGTCCCTGGATGAAAGCTTTGTATGTAATGCCACGTATCCAATTGGCGAATGGCCTTACGGAACCATCTATGTGTGCGAGGTCCTTCCCGATTCAAGAATCCTTATAGGTGGCCAATTCTGTTTCCTCAATGAGATTCCCCGCACAAACGTGGCAATAATATCCGCCGATGGTTCCGTAGACCCAACGTTTATTCCGCCTCAAAACAGGGGGCCTGTGTACGATTGTTTGCTTACCGACTCCGATGGAATCATTGTAGTTGGTGGTTTCCAGCAAATGGGCGAGTACCTCCGTCCAATGGTTGCAGAGCTTACCCTCACAGGAAACGTGCGCCCAGAGTTCTGTTACGGCCCGGTGGGACTATGGACACACTCTGATCGTGCCACCGTCTACACCGTGGCAGAGGAACCTACCGGAACATACCTAGCAGGCGGTTACATCACTCACGCACAAAACACCCCAGCTAATTCTGTCATCCGGCTCGACCGCTTTGGTAAAATTGACACGAATTTTGTGCCCACGATAAGGCCTCTGTACGTTGGTGAAAATGAGTACCAATCCGTGTTAAAACTCCTCGTACGAACCAACGAAAAAATTCTTGTGGCTGGCCAATTCACTCTCCCTAGAACACCCGGCCCTAACCTGCGATGTATCGCACTACTTAATCCAAACGGATCCCCCGACACAGAATTCGCCTCCGGGCTTACGGGAGCCGACGGACCAAACCCAATCATCCAGGACATTTTAATCCAAAACGATGACAAAATCCTCGTATGCGGAACATTTAGCAAATTTCACGACGTTCCACGGCAAAACATGGCACGGTTAAACCCTGACGGTTCACTCGACCCATGGTTCGCACCAATGATCGGCGAAACATGGCATATCGCTAACGGCATGGCTTATCAATCCGACGGCAAAATCATCGTCTACGGATTCTTTGACAGAGTAAACAATGTGTCCCGAACTAATCTTGCTAGACTCAACCCAGATGGTACGCTCGACACTACGTTTAATGTTTTGTTTGAGCCAGGATGGTTCCAGATCAATGCCGTAAAGGTGCAACCAGACGATAAGATCCTCGTGGCCGGGTTCTTCACTGCAATCAACGGCATCCCACGCAGTGGGATTGCACGTCTGAATCCCGACGGGACCCTCGATACGGGGTTCACGCCCGGTGGAGTTTACACTGAGTGGGGTCCGGGAACCGTATCGGCTTTGGAAATCCAGCCCGATGGACGCATCCTAATTGGCGGTTCCTTCACCATCGTCAACGGCCAGAGCCGAATTGGCATCGCTAGACTCGAACCAGATGGTACGGTAGATTTATCCTTTGGTTATGCCTTGTGTGGAATCACCTTCTACTCCGAAACTCAAGTTGGCGAAATCCAAACAATCAAGTGGCTTTCCAACAATCGCATCCTCGTAGGTGGCAGGTTTGACCTGGTCAACAGCATACCTCGCTCTTCCATCGCAATGCTTTACGCAAAACCTGAAATAGTAGGAGTCCGACCAAGACTTTCCATTGAGCTTGCGCCCAACTATCGAATCCTAATTAAGTGGCCTACAAACGCCGGTCTTTGGTACCTCCAACAAACTGGTGACCTCACCCAAAACCAATGGACTTTTGTATCCAGCAGTCCATACATAGAAGGGAGCAACTGGGTAATGGCATTACCAATCATCACGAACCAGTTCTTCCGACTTATACTACCTTGACAGGGTACCCAACACCGAACTGATTCGATCTCCAGCGTAGTTGCAGCTGCCAGCGGAAATATCAGCCCTCAGCGTGTGGAAATCCACCACCCCACGGTAGCCGGCGTCGTAAACTGGCGGAAACTCCCACCCTAAGGGTTTGATAGTCCACAGCGTTACCGCGGTGACTACTAGAACAGTAGAACCAAAAGGAGAATACTCCGTAGCATCGTTTTGCTTTTCTAAATCCAGCGAAACCGATACCTGGGGATTACGAACAAAGAAGTCCACCGAATACAGACTCCTCAGCGTCTCACCCTGTAACAGGACAAAATCCTCCCGGAACCAATCACTCATTTCGCGTTGCCA
>Ga0207433_10008414_pt1 | contig 16805 bp, 19 predicted proteins | sample YelNatPaOPGAMG01_FD_187559 | JGI IMG/M metagenome (GOLD analysis project Ga0207433, IMG submission 187559) | Hot spring thermophilic microbial communities from Obsidian Pool, Yellowstone National Park, USA - OP-RAMG-01 (SPAdes) (version 3) | ecosystem: Environmental > Aquatic > Thermal springs... | reverse complement strand
AAGGCAAAGGCACGCGGCTATCGCTCAACGCGAAACCTCAAGGCCATCGTCTATCTGCTCGCCGGAAAGCTCGACCTCAACCTGCCAGCCCGACACTGTTTCTCCCCACTCCAAACAGCGAAGAACCGACAATCACTCGGCCGGAATGATGCACGATGCGGCTTCTGCGGCGAGGCCGACGCGCGGTATCTGGAGCTGCATCATATCGCCGGACGCAAATTCGACGATGAAATCATCCCGATTTGCCGTAACTGCCACCGCAAGCTTTCCGATATGCAGCGCGATCATCCCCCGCTCCCGCATGATGATCCAGGGTGGATGGAGCGCCTCGGGCAGGATGCGGGCCTCGACTGGGTATTCTGCGATACCGACAGCCTCGCCATCGCCAAGCCCGCGGCAATGACGGATGATCTCTTCTGGATGACGGTCGCGGCGATCCGCACGTGGTTCACCCCGCTCACCCCTTACGCGGAAAAGCGCCCCTGCTCAAGCAGGAGGATGCAAATTTTTCCCTGGATCGGCGTGACGACCGCGAACCGCTTTGCGCCTTCGCCATCTCCGCCAAACGCTATGCGTTGTTCAACCGTGATGATCTCGGTCGCCCCGTTCTGCGCACAGCGTCCGGCCATGGCCTCGGCCATCTCTTCGCACCTTATCGCGACAGTGAGGCACCAGAATTTCTTCCCGAACCCGCCGTGCCACTCTCTGAGATCGGCGTCGAACGTTGGCAACACGACGTCTGGCACCGCATCGTAACCGCGCGGCCCTCGATGATCACCCTGGCCAGGTCGAGACCTATGATCTGCCCGGTTTCACCAGCCCCGCAGTCAGCCGCTACGCCGCGACAACCCCGCGCCTCCTCGCCTGGTTCAAGCGGTTCGACCGCAAAAAACCCTACCGCCAGCAGGTTCGCCCCTTCGGCTTCCTGCTCGCCTTCCAGGCCAGCAGGTTGGCGCAGGGCGCCGCAGCCGAGAGCGGCCCGGCCTCACCGGAGCGGATGCGCGATCATGCACGGCGGGAAAAACCGCTCGCCCCGCACGCGAAGGCGCAACTCCCGAAAGTTGTCGCGCCCTATGATACAATCTCGCCACGGCCGCACCGAACGGCGGCATCCTCGCCGGGCGCAAATCAGTGCCGGGTACCGAACTCACCAGGCTCGCGACCCATGTCCGTCACGTCACGGTCAGCCAATGATCCGCCACAGACATCCTGCCGCTCGTGCGCCAACGCTGCGACCAAATCGGCCTCCGCCAGCTCGCAGCCCGTGCCAGGATGGCGCACGGCCATCTGTTCCTTGTCCTCTCCGGCCAGCGTCAGCCCTTGCCGAAATTGCTTGCCCGGTTGCGGCAGGCTATCGACGCTGGATATACTGGCTGCCCACATACGCCGAAGTCTCAAGTCGCGCGGGAGCCAGAGTCCAAGACAACAAACCCGCCTCCCAGCTTCACAACCCCATGAGTGGTTTGAACCCGTGAGTGGTTTGAAATTGTCAGCCGATTTGGCGATAGCTATATCTCGTCAAGGGGCAAAGCCCCTTGCCTTCAACTCAGAACCTGAAAATCAATTGAACTTGAACAAGAATGCCCTCTGGAAACATTGGGTTTTTTCTGTCAATTTCCGGGCAAGAGGGCATTCTTTTTCAAACCCTCAGTCGAAATCGCGCGCGAGCGCGGCGCGCACCGGCTCAGGCAGAACCGTCTGATGGCGGTAGTTGGGGTGGCGGAAGCCGAGCACGATCTCGGTGTCCGGGGTGCGGAACAGATCGATCTGGCGCGGCGTGAACGGGAAATGGACGAACTGCACTGAGGAGGCCTTGCCTGCGGCGCTGGTGCGGTCCTGGTCCTGTTCGGGGCGGGCGTTGACCGTCTCGCCGTGGAGGGACAAAAAAACGGTCTCCTCGATGCCGCCGAGACCCGCGAGGAGGCGCTTGCGCCGCTCGGCGTCGTCGATCTCGATCATGAAGGTCGCGACCAGCTCCCGTCCTTGCGGGATGAGCGGGTTGTAGGCGGCGAGTTCGTCGGCGAGCTGCGCGGCGCCGCCGCGTTCGATATGCAGCATCTCCTGGACCTGAAAACGCATCGTCTCGAAATTCTCGAAATGGAAGGTCACGAACGGGCCGACCTCGACGCGGCGGGTGCGCTTGAGCGCGATCGCCGCGCGTCGCCGCGCCGCCCGCTCGGCGGCGTAGGCTTCCGGGGCGAGGAGATCGGCAGGGGAAATCTCGTGCTTGCGGGTCATACGGGTCTCCTTTCCCGGCAGGCAGGCTCAGCAATCAATGCCGTAGGCCCGCGCCATCAGACGGATCGGATGGGCGAGCAGCTCGGGCGCCGCGCCGTCGCCCTGTCTGGCGATGCTCTGGTGAAGATGCGCTCCGGCGAGCGGGCATTCCGAGGTGATCATGGCCTTGCCCGCCGCCGCCATCTGGCGCGAAGCCGGGCGGCCGATCTTGAGCGCCGTGGCGAAGTGCGCCTTCTTGAAGCCCCAGGCGCCGCCATGGCCGGAGCAGCGCTCGACCACCGCGACATCCGCCTCCGGGATCAGCCGCAGCATCTCGGCCGCTTTCGGTCCCATGTTCTGGGCTCGCGCATGGCAGGCGAGATGCAGCGCAACGCCGCCCGGGACCGCGCGCAGGCCGGGTGCCAGCCCCTCCTTGCGGGCGATATCGACGACGTACTCGCTGATATCATAGGTGGCGCTGGCAAGCGTGCGTACCGCCTCGTTCTCGGGCAGTAACAGCGGCCACTCGAATTTCAGCATCAAGGCGCAGGAAGGAACGAGCGCGATGACGTCATAGCCGCGCGCGATCCAGGCGCCGAGTTCGCCGGCAACCGCCGCCGCCGCCTCGGCCACCTCGCCGAGCAGACCTTGTTCGAGGCGCGGCATGCCGCAGCAGCGCGGATAGGCGATTTCGGTCTCGACGCCATTGCGGGCGAGCACGGCGCGCGCGGCAAGCCCGGTCGCCGGGTCGTTGTAGTTGACGAAGCAGGTGGCATAGAGCACCGCCTTGCGCCCGAAACCCGGCGCCTCGCGGTTGAGTGGCGGGGGCGCGGCCGCTGCCGCGATTTCGAAGCGGCGCCCGGCATAGCGCGGCAGCGCGGCCTCCTGGTCCAGTCCCGCGGCCCGTTCGAGAACGGGGCGCGTGAGGCGGTTGCCGGTCTTCGTCGCCCAGTTGGCGAGCGGGGCCACCAGCCCGGCGGCCAGGCCGTTGCGGTCGGTTTTGGCAAGCTCGCGATCGGCCCATTTGACCTTGCCGGCGCGCGCCTCGACGGCGCGCTGGCGCAGCATCAGGTGGGGGAAATCGATATTGAACGGATGCGGCGGCACATAGGGGCATTTGGTCATGTAGCACATGTCGCAGAGCGTGCAGGCATCGGCGACGGTGGCGAAATCGGCGCTTTTCACGCCATCGAGTTCGCCGCTCGGCGCGGCGTCGATCAGATCGAACAGCCGGGGAAAACTGTCGCAGAGATTGAAGCAGCGGCGGCAGCCATGGCAGATGTCAAAAACCCGCCGCAGCTCCGCTTCGAGCTTCGCGGGGTCGTAAAATTCGTCGTCCCGCCACGGCACGGGATGACGTTTTGGCGCATCAAGCCCCCCCTCACGCATCCTTTATCGCCTCTTTTGGCCGTGTTTGGGCGGGGCCGTTCGCTCGACCTATTTCAACTCGTCGGACGCCCGCTTGAAGCGCCCGGCATGCGAGCGCTCGGCCTTGGCGAGGGTCTCGAACCAGTCGGCGATTTCATCGAACCCTTCTTCGCGCGCGCTGCGCGCCATGCCGGGATACATATCTGTGTATTCATGGGTTTCGCCGGCGATGGCGGAGAGCAGATTATCGCTGGTCTTGCCGATCGGCATGCCGGTCGCCGGGTCGCCGACCGCTTCGAGATATTCGAGATGGCCATGCGCGTGCCCGGTCTCGCCTTCGGCGGTCGAGCGGAACACCGCGGCGACGTCGTTATAGCCCTCGACATCGGCCTTCTGCGCGAAATAGAGGTAACGCCGGTTGGCCTGGGATTCGCCGGCAAAAGCGTATTTCAGGTTTTCCTCGGTCTTGCTGCCCTTGAGCGCTGCCACAGTCCCATCTCCTCTTGACTAAAAAGACGGTACGAAAGGCAAAAAACCTTTTCGTATCAACGTCGTCTTACCAGACCGGACGTTAGCCGAGCGCCCATGGGAAGTCAATTTACCCCGTGTGGCGCATCGCCAAAGCCGCCCCGATGGTCAGGGCAGGCGGGTGAGGCGTTCGCCGAGCAGGGTGAAAAATCCCTCCGCATCGAGCGTTTCCAGGATCAGCGCCGGTGGCCCGATTGCCTGCCGGCCACGCCGATCGATATGCGTCCGTCCCCGCGCCGGTCCTGGCGCGAGATCGACGGCGATCGGGCAGAGGCGCGTGGTGAAGAAAGCGGGGCGGATGAGATAGGCGATGGCGCAGGGGTCATGCAGCGGCGCGCCGGGAAGAAAAGGGTGGGTGGGGGAGGCTGCGAGAATGTCGCAGGCGGCGGAGAGGCAGCGTCCTTGGCCGCAGGCGCCGAGTGCGGCGAGGCGGGCCGGCGTCACCAGGGCCTGGGCGGTGAGGTCGAGCGTCGCCATGGCGACCGGGGCGCCGCAAGCGAGCAGGACGGCGAGCGCCTCGGGGTCGCTCCAGGCGTTGAACTCGGCCGCCGGCGTCACGTTACCCTCACCCCAGGCGCCGCTCATCAGCACGATTTCGGCGATGTTTTCGGCCAAACCGGGTTCGGCCATCAGGGCGAGCGCCAGATTGGTCGCCGGCCCGATGCCGAGGAGGGTGAGCGGCGTGGCGGCGGCGCGGATGCGCGCGCGCAGGGCATCCAGGGCCAGGCCCGGCGCCGGTGCCCCGCCCGGAGGCAAGGCGACGCCGGCGAGCCCGTTTTCGCCATGCACCCGCACTTCGCTGGTGAACGGCCCCAACAGCCCGCGCGCCGCGCCGGCATAAACCGGCACTTTCTTTCCCGTGAGCGCGACCACGGCCAAGGCATTGGCGAGGGTTTTTCCCAGCCCGACATTGCCGCCGACCACGGTGATCGCCTGCACGTCCAGCTCGGGCGAGGCCAGGGCCAGCAGCAGGGCGATCGCGTCATCGGTGCCGGGATCGCAATCGATGATCACCGGGCGCGGGTTCATTCCGCCGGCCCGCAATAGGCTTCGATGCGGTAGCCGTCGGGGTCTATGACGAAGGCGGCGTAATAGCCGGGCTCGTAGTCCCGCTCGCCCGGCGCGCCATTATCACGCCCGCCGGCGGCGAGGGCGGCGGCATGAAACGCCTCGACCGCCTTCCGGCTCGGGGCGCGAAAGCAGACATGAAGGCCCGAGGCCGGATCGGGCGGCACCGGGCGCTGGGCGGCGACGATCCAGAACGCCGCGTCATCATCGCCATAGCCTGCCGTGGTCGCGCTGCCGCGCAGATAGCGATAGCCGAGCGGCGCCAGCGCCGCGTCATAGAAGCGCCGGGAGGCGTCGAGATCGGCAACGCCAAACGAGACGTGATCGATCATCACGCCGCGGTCAGCCCGCCATCGACCGCGAGTTCCGCCCCGGTGACGAAGGCCGCCTCGTCGGAGGCGAGATAGAGGATGGCGGCGGCGATATCGCCGGCGCTGCCGAGCCGGCCGATCGGGGTTGCGCGGATCAGCCCGGCGCGGACCTTCTCGGGATTGGCGGCGCGCGCGATCATGCGCGTGAGCATGGGGGTTTCGGCAAACGAGGGATGCACCGAATTGCAGCGGATATTATAGCCGGCGCGGGCGCAGTGCAGCGCCACCGATTTGGTGAGCAGCCGCACCGCCCCCTTGCTCGCGCAATAGGCGGCGAGCTTGGGATCGCCCACCAGCCCGGCGGCGGAGGAAATATTGACGATGGCACCGCCCCCGGTTTCCTTCATCGCGCGCACTGCCTCGCGGCAGCCGAGAAACGTGCCCTCGGCGTTGACCGCCATCACCCGGCGCCAAGCCTCGAGCGTGGTCTCCTCGATCGAGCTTCCCTCGCCGATACCGGCGGCATTGACCAGGATATCGACCCGCCCGAACCTGTCCCGCGCGGCGGCGAAGGCCTCCGCCCAATCAGCTTCGCGGGTGACGTCGAGCCGGCGCAAAAGCCCTGGCAGGCCGGCCAACCCCGCTTCCTCGCGATCGCTCGCCAGCAATTGCGCGCCTTCGGCGGCGAAGCGTTCGGCGGTGGCCCGGCCGATGCCCGAGGCCGCTCCGGTGATCAGCGCAATTTTTCCAGCGAGCCTCGGCATGACGCGGTCTCCCTTGCATTTGTCTGGCCCAAGCATGGGGAAAGAACACCGCCCAAGGCAAGGGGGTGCGGCGCGGCTTGCGACGGCCGAGAGTGCCGCGCTAGGCTTGGCGATAGAGCCGACCGATCGGCCGATCCGTCGGGCAAAACGCGGGAAGGAAAACGACATGCGGTTCACCTGGTTCAATTTGATGCCCTGGCCCGACATGCCGGATGATTTCCGGGAAAAACACCGCTCGGTCTGGGTCGATATAGATTCCCGCCTGTTCGACCCGGTGCGCGGCCATGAGGTCTACAACACCTATCTCGACCAGCTCGAATACGCCGCCAGCCTCGGTTTCGATGGCATCGGCTGCAACGAGCATCACCAGAACGGCTATGGGCTGATGCCCTCGCCCAATCTCATCGCGGCGAGCCTCGCCCGGCGCACCGAGAAAGTGGCGCTCGTCGTGCTCGGCAATTCCATCGCGCTCTATAACCCGCCGGTGCGCGTGGCCGAGGAATTCGCCATGCTCGATGTCATCTCGGGCGGCCGGCTGGTCGCCGGCTTTCCCGTCGGCACCTCGATGGATACGAATTATTGCTATGGCCAGATCCCCGCCCTGACGCGCGAGAAATACGCCGAGGCGCATGAGTTGATCCTGCGCGCCTGGACCGCGGAGGCGCCGTTTGCCTTCAATGGCCGCTATACCAAGCTGCGCTATGTCAATATCTGGCCACGGCCGCTGCAAAAACCCTATCCGCCGATCCATATCCCGGGCGGCGGTTCGCTGGAAACCTATGATTTCTGCCTCGATAACACCTATTCTTATTCCTATCTGAGTTTTTCCGGCTATATCCGCGCCCGCGCCCTGATGGCGGGCTATTGGGATCGCGTGGCGGCACGCGATACGCCCGACGACAGCCCCTATCGCGCCGGTTTCGCCCAGACCATCTGCGTTGCCGAAACCGATGCCGAGGCCGAGCGGCTCTATGCCGAGCACGTGCTCTATTTTTACAATCGCTGCCTGCATATTTTCCCCGGCTTCGCCGACGCGCCGGGCTATCGGACGGTCAAGACCATCCAGTCGGGCGCGCTCGCGCAGTATGGCGCGCGGTTTCGCTATCAGCCGGTGACCTGGGGTGAACTGATCGAGGGTGGCCATGTCATCGCCGGCAGCCCCGAGACAGTACGCCAGCGCCTCGAGGATTTGATCCGGGGCCTGCGCGTCGGCAATCTCTACTGCCTGATCCATGTCGGCAACATGCCGACCGAAAAGACCATGTATTCGACCAGGCTGTTCGCCGAGCGGGTGATGCCCGCCCTGCGCCACATCTGGCGCGATTATGACTGGGATGAGCGGTTCTGGTGCCACCCCATCAGCCATCCGGTGCGTCCGGCCGATCTCCGTGGCGCGCTGCCGGCCCCGGCGCCGGAAGCGGGGATGGTGGCATGATCCGCTCGACCCATCTCTCTTTGCGCGGCCACAAGGTGGACGTGCTGATCGGCGGCGACGGCCCCGATCTGGTTTTTTTCCACGGCGCCGCTGGCGTGACCGCCGAAGACCCCTTGCTCACCACGCTGGCCGCGCAATACCGCGTCCACGCGCCGCTTTTGCCCGGCTATGGCGAGAGCGCGGAGGCGGCGCACCTGCGCGATATGCTGGATATCACGCTCCATAGCCAGGACGTGGTGGAGGAACTCGGCCTCACCCGGCCGATCCTGGTCGGACATTCGCTGGGCGGCATGATCGCCGCCGAGATGGCCGCGATCGCCCCGCGCGAGGTGGAAAAACTCGCCCTCATCGCCCCGTTTGGCCTCTGGCTCGGCGAGCACCCGATCCCCGATATTTTTGCCACCCTCCCGCACGAGCTGCCGGCGCTTTTGTTTCACGATGTGGCCCTCGGCGAGCGGCTGATGACCGGCGGGCTGCATCTCGAGGATCCACAATTCCTCATCGGCTTCCTGGTCAAAAACGCCCGCCAGCTTGGGATGGCGGGAAAACTGCTGTTTCCCATCCCCGATCGCGGCCTCGGCGACCGGCTCTATCGCGTCCGCGCCCGCACGCTCATCCTGTGGGGCGAAAACGACCGACTGATCCCGCCCATCTACGCGAGCGCCTTCGCCGCGGCCATCACCGGGGCACGGGTGGTGATACTGCCGGAGGCCGGCCATCTGGTGACAGTGGAAAATCCCGACGCCATCCTCGCCGCCCTCGCCGCCGCCGATTTCGCCTGAACCTGGCGCCGGGGAGTGTCTCAGTTTTGAGACTCGGCACCGGCCCGCACCCCCGCCCGGCCACCCAATGCCAATATACTGACGTTGGGTGGCCGGGCGGGGGTGCGGGCCGGTGCCGTCTTGCTTTTCAAACTGAGACACTCCCTGGCTTGCCAAGGCGCGCGCTTTCCCCCATATCGGGGCCTCGGCTCAGAGCGGGCTGCGCATCGGCGCGCCGATCAGCTATGGGTTTGCTCAGGACCGGGCGCGCGGGGCAGGGGCCTCGCCGCGCCCGTTATGATATGGAGGCCGCTCGTGTCTGAAACGCCGCTCGACAAGATCCGCAATATCGGGATCACCGCGCATATCGACGCGGGCAAGACCACCACCACCGAGCGTATCCTCTATTACACCGGGGTCTCGCACAGGATCGGCGAGGTGCATGATGGCAACACCACGACCGACTACATGGAGCAGGAGCGCGAGCGCGGCATCACCATCACCTCCGCCGCTGTCACCTGCGAGTGGAAGGGCCACCGCATCAACATCATCGACACGCCCGGCCACATCGATTTCAACATCGAGGTGAACCGCAGCTTGCGCGTGCTCGACGGCGCGGTGTTCATCATCGAGGGCGTCGCCGGGGTGCAGCCGCAATCGGAGACCAATTGGCGGCTCGCCGACCGCTACAACGTCCCGCGCCTGATCTTTATCAACAAGCTCGACCGCACCGGGGCGGATTTCTTCCGCGCCTTCGATACGCTCAAGGAAAAGCTCGATATCGTCGCCCTGCCGCTCCAACTCCCGATCGGCGTCGAGGATCAGTTCAGCGGCGTCGTCGATCTCGTCGAGATGAAGGCGATCATCTGGGAGGGTGGCGAACTCGGCGCCAAATACCACGACGCGCCGATCCCCGATGATATGGCGGAGAAGGCCAGGGAATACCGGCAATTGCTGCTCGATACCGCGCTTTCGGTCGATGACGCGGCGATGGAGGAGTATTTCGAGGCCGGCGATGTCGCGACAGCGACGCTGAAGCGTTGCATCAAGGCGGCCACCATCAGCGGCGCCTTCCGCCCGGTGCTGTGCGGCACCGCGTTCAAGAACAAGGGCGTGCAGCCCCTGCTCGACGCCGTGCTCGACTATCTGCCCTCGCCGATCGATGTGCCGGGCATCAAGATCGCCGCCGAGGAGGGCGAGGATGAACACGCCGAGCGCCGCCGCATCAAGGCCGATCCCAAAGCGCCCTTCGCCGGCCTCGCCTTCAAGATCATCAACGACAAATATGGCACGCTGACCTTCGTGCGGGTTTATGCCGGCACCCTGCGCTCGGGCGACATGGTGCAGAACACGACGCGCGGCCATCGCGAGCGCATCGGGCGGATGTTCCAGATGCACGCCGACAAGCGCGCCGAGATCAAGGAGGTTTCGGCCGGCGATATCGCGGCCTTCGTCGGTCTCAAGGACACCATGACGGGCGATACGCTGGCGGCGGCCGAGGATCCGGTGGTGCTCGAGCGCATGGCCTTCCCGGTGCCGGTGATCGACATTTCGGTCGAGCCGCGGACCAAGGAATCGGTCGAGAAAATGACCATCGGGCTGCAAAAACTGGCGGGCGAAGACCCCTCCCTCAGGCTCCGCACCGACCAGGAGAGCGGGCAGACCATCCTCTCCGGTATGGGCGAGCTGCATCTTGAAATCATCATTGACCGGCTCAAGCGCGAATACGGCGTCGAGGCCAATATCGGCGCCCCGCAGGTCGCCTATCGCGAGACCATCTCGCGGGCGGTTACCGAGACCTACACCCACAAGAAACAAACCGGCGGCTCCGGCCAGTATGCCGAGGTGAAAATCATCTTCGAGCCGCTGGAGCGCAATGGCGGCGTGGTCTTCGAGAACAAGGTGGTGGGCGGCTCGGTGCCCAGGGAATACATCCCCGCGGTCGAGAAGGGCATTCGCGTGCAGGCCGATACCGGCGTGCTCGCCGGGTTCCCGACCGTCGATTTCAAATACACCCTGATCGATGGCAAGTACCACGATGTCGATTCGAGCGCGCTCGCCTTCGAGATCGCGGCAAAGGCCTGTTTTCGCGAGGGCATGAAGAAGGCCGGGCCGATCATTCTTGAGCCGATCATGGATGTCGAGGTGACGACGCCGCAGGACCATGTCGGCGACGTGGTGGGCGATCTCAACCGCCGCCGCGGCATGATCCAGAACCAGGAAAGCTCCGGTTCAACGATCATTGTCCGCGCCCATGTTCCCTTGAAGGAAATGTTCGGCTATATTTCCGATCTTCGCAGCATGACCAAGGGACGCGCCTCGTTCACCATGCAGTTCCACCACTACGATCCGGTGCCGCGCAACATCGCGGACGAGATCATGACCAAAAGCGCCTGATGGCGGCGCCATGCTAAAGGCGGCGATGTGATGCCGACGCCCCGGCTGCACTGGATGCGGGGGCGAGCGGAGGCGGAGGGCGGCGAAACCCGCGCCCTCGAATGGATCGGATGCGACGACGCGGGCGAGGCCATCGCCCGCGTCGTGCGTTTACAGGGCCCGCTTCACGCCGGCTGGCGGCTCTACCGCGCGGTCGCGCTCGATACCGAGGCCAGGGTGGTGCAACTCCGCCCCCCTCCCCCCGCCGGCGCCGACTGGCTCGCCTGCATCGGCGGCCAAGTCGTCGGCCGCTCCGCCCTCCCCCTCCAAGCCGTCCGCACCGCCGAGGCGGCGCTCGGGGCGGGGTGAGGATTTCGCCAGAATTCCCCGAGAGGACACTGACGATCATCGGTCAGTCTTGCGCTAACGGCGAGCGGTTCCCGAAACCCGCCGTGGAGACGCGACGGCCCATCGCCGTCGTCACCGGTGGCAGTGGCGGCATCGGACGCTGGATCGCGCTCGGGCTGGCCCGGGCCGGATACCACGTGGTCCTGATCGGGCGCGACCGGGCGCGCGGAGAAGCGGCGCAGGCTTGGATTGCCAGGCAGACGCCGCAGGCCACTACGGACCTGCTGATCGCCGACCTCTCGGTGCTGGCTGCAACGAGGGCCGCGGGCCGGTGCGTCCTCTCGCGCTATTCGAAGATTGCCGTCCTGGTCAACAACGCCGGCGTCTTCGACAGCGAGCCGGTCACGACCGTGGAAGGACACAACCGTGTGCTCGCAACCAACCTGCTCTCGCCATTCGTGTTGACGCAGATGCTGTTGCCGGCGCTGCGGGCGGCTGCCCCGGCGCGGATCGTCACGATCGGCTCGTCGATGTCTGACCGCACGCGCATCAGCCCGGATCATCTCGTGCTCGCTCGACGCTGGACGATGGTCCGGGCTTACAGCCAGTCCAAGCTTGCGCTCATGATGATCACCTTTGCCCTCTCCCGGAGGCTGGAAGGCACGGGGGTGGTGGCGAACGTCGTGCATCCCGGTCTGGTGGCGACGGGATTGGTGCGGACCGGCGGGGTCATCGGCATCGCCTGGCGATGCCTCGCGAGGGTGGCTTTGAGCGAAGCGCAAGGAGCCGACACCCCGCTCTATGCGGCGTTGGCCCCTGAATTCGCGACCCTCAGCGGGGTCTATGTCAAGAAGCGCCGGGTCGTGCGCCCAAACCGCCAAGCTCTCGATCCCGGTCTGGTGGAGGAGGTATGGACGGCGACGGAACGTCTGGCTGCCTCGCCCGGTCACGCCATGCGGCCGTGAGCAAACGCGCCGCTGCCGTCCGCCCCCGAACCAGCCCTCGAACCAGCCAGAGATGGGTGCTGTATCCCCTCGCGTGCTGACCAAAGGAACCATGCACGCCGGAGGCGCGCGGCGAGGGCGCAAACAAAGTCGGCTCCTGCAGACGGCAGGCCTCCGGATCCCGGGTCACCTGCTGCTCGATCCCGTAGCGCCCCATGCACCAGGCCACCAGGCCCGGCAAGAGACGGGCGGCCAGCGAGAACACCGCCGCGGTGCCGCTGATCGTCATCTCCGGGCGGCCGCTGATAACCGCCTGCCAAATGCCCTCTGCCGCCACCTCCGGCTGGTAGACGGGCGGGGCGGGGCGGGCGGGCCAACCCATATGGCTGGTGGCGTGGCTGAAAAAGGGTGTGTTTACTGCCGGCGGGAAAACGGTGCCGAGTCGGATGCGACTCCGCTCGAGTTGCAGTTCGCCCCGGACCGCCTGGCCGAATGCGCGGACCGCAGCCTTGGCGCCGGCGTAAGACGACATCAACGGCAATCCATGGAAGGCGATGGCGGAGCAAACATTGACGATGCTGCCCTGGCCACGCGGCCGCATGTGGGCCAGCGCCACCCGGGTGCCGTTGACGGTACCATGGTAGGTCACGTCCGTCACCCGCTGGAACTCCACCTCGGGGACCTCGCTGAACCGACCATAGACGCCGTTGCCCGCGCAGTTGATCCAGACGTCGATAGGCCCGAGTGCCGCGACGATCGCGTCCGCAGCGGCACTGAGGGCGGCACTGTCGGCCACGTCCGCCCGGCCGATGGCCACCCGCCCCCCGGCCGCCTCCACATCCCGGCTCGCGACCGCCAGGCCTTCAGCGCCGCGCGCTATAAGCCCGACGCGCCAGCCCCGCCGGGCGAAGAGCGCGGCGACGCAGCGGCCGATGCCGGACGATCCTCCGGTGATGACGACAACCGGCGACAACGACCATTGCGGCAGCTCTGTGCGAGGCAATCGTCCTGGCCATGGGGAAGCTTTCATCGTAGGCCGCAGCCTCTCACAGGTCGTTCCAATCTTGCCCGCAAACCCTCTCACAGCTTCAGCCGACGAGGCAAGTCCACAACATGTAATGAATATCGAAAACGAACCGTCGCCTAGAACGACCGAAAGCAAAAGCTTCGGAATCTACCCAAATACTTCCCATTGGAACCCCGGCAAAGGCGAAGCCTTTGCAATCCCTCCCGAGATGCGGGTCTGGGGGCACTGCCCCCGGCGGAGTCCAGAGGCGGAGCCTCTGGCGCCCGGCGCGGCTGCGGTGCCGGGCGAGGGGTGATAGAAGGAGAAAATGGAGCGGCGACGCGCTCGATCTCGACCGCACCATCCTTTTCGAGACCCCTCTTCGCGACGCCGCTCGCCAGCCAGCCGCCTGATCACGCCTCTCTAGGCGAACGTGGTGCTAAAAAACCCTCCGCGCGACCGCAACGCATTGATAGAGCATGAGTTTTAAGAACCTACTGCTAAACTTGGGCCCGGCTCGACCTTCACCTCGCGCGCCTTCAGCGGCTCCTGGCATTCCGAGCAGACCATCACCGGATCGAAAACATGTCCGCAGACTCGGTGCCGATGCAGCAAGGGGCGGCGCCCGTCCTTGGCCATGTGGACGTCACCCCAATGCACGATGGCCATGAGCACGGGATAGAGGTCGAGACCACGGGGCGTCAGGCGGTATTCGTGGCGGGTCGGCCGCTCTTGATAGGCCACCCTCTCCAGCACTCCCGCATCCACAAGCTTCTGCAGCCTCTCCGACAGCAGGGGACGGGTGATCCCCAGCCGCTCCAGGAACGCCTCGAAGCGGCGGACGCGCAGGAAGCACTCGCGTAGGACCAGCAAGGTCCAGCGGTCGCCGATCACCGACATGGTTCGGGCAACCGAGCACTCCTGCTGGTCTAGTTCGCGCCACCGCATCGACCGCTCTCCTCCGGATCACAGCAAACACCAAGTTTATCCTTGACGGGTTCAGAATCCAAACGCACCATCTCTTAGTCAGTGCAGAAATAACACTAGGATGCGAGACACGTGGCAAACCCGGAACCGAGCCATAACGCGGAGTCGACCACGATGGATACGCAACGCAACGCCTCCGTCGCCGTGATCGGCGCCGGCGACTTCATCGGCGCCGCAGTCGCGCGCCGCTTCGCGGCGGGCGGCTATGCCGTGCATGCCGGGCGTCGCAATGGTGAGAAACTGGCGCCACTGGTCGCCGAGATCGCGGCAGCCGGTGGCCGGTGCAACGGTCGCACCCTCGACGCCCGCAATGAGGATGCGGTCATCGCGTTCCTGGCGGAGGCCGAGCGCAGCGCACCGCTCGAGGTCTGCGTCTTCAACGTCGGCGCCAACGTCAATTTTCCTATCCTGGAGACCACCGAGCGGGTGTTCCGCAAGGTCTGGGAGATGGCCTGCTACGCGGGCTTCCTCGCGGGGCGGGAGGCGGCGCGGTTAATGTTGCCGCGCGGCCGCGGCAGCATCCTCTTCACCGGCGCGACCGCCAGCCTGCGCGGCCGCCAAGGCTTTGCCGCGTTCGCCAGCGCCAAGTTCGGCCTCCGCGCGGTGGCGCAGAGCATGGCTCGCGAACTTGGGGCGCAGAACATCCACGTCGCCCATCTGGTGATCGACTCCGGCGTGGACACGGCCTGGGTGCGTGAGATGCGGCGCAAGCGCCTTGGGAAGGAGAGCTTCGCGCCCGACGAGCTGGTCAATCCCGCCTCCATCGCCGAGACCTACTGGCAGCTGCACCTGCAGCCGCGCGACGCCTGGACCCATGAATTGGATCTGCGGCCCTACGGGGAGACCTGGTGAGATGGACGAGATCGAGTTTCACTTCGACGTCGGCAGCCCGAACGCCTACCTCGCCCACCGGGTGATCCCCGAGATCCAGCAGCGCACCGCGGCGCGCTTCCGTTACGTGCCGATCCTGCTCGGCGGCGTCTTCAAGGCGACGGGCAACCGATCTCCGGCCGAGGCCTTCGCAAACGTCCCGAGCAAGCGCGCCTTCATGGACTTGGAGACGCGGCGCTTCCTGGCGCGGCATGGCATCACCGATTTTCGCCGGAATCCGCATTTCCCGGTGAACACGCTCACCGTTATGCGCGGCGCCGTCGCGGCCCGGCATGAAGGCTGTTTCGAACACTACGTCGAGGTGGTCTTCCGCAACATGTGGTCCGAGCCGAAGAAGATGGATGAGCCGGAGGTGATCCGCGCGGTCCTCGCGGGGAACGGCCTCGACGCCGGACGCCTGCTCGCGCGCGCCCAGTCCCCCGAGGTGAAGCAGGAGCTGCTGCGCAACACCGAGGCGTCGGTGGCCCGTGGCACTTTCGGAGCCCCGACCTTCTTCGTCGGCAACGAGATGTTCTTCGGCAAGGACCAGCTGCGCGATGTCGAGGACGCGTTCGCCCGGCGCCAGGCGTGACCGTATGGCTCCTTCCTTTTTGGTCTTTTTGGCGGGCACGCCCGTCGTAATCACACCCGCGGCACCCCGGTTCCCGAGGGTCGCGCCATCGCCCGTGATGCGGGTCTGGGGGCCCTGCCGCTGCAAGCGGTGCGCATCCCGAGGCCGCGCTCTCGATCAGGTGGCGCTGCTGTCCCCGGCTGGTATCATGGCGCACGACCGCTCCCGGAGGACGACCCCCCATGACCCTGCTCGCGCCCTTGCCCTACTCAGATGCCACCATCCGCCGCATCCTTGCCACCACGCGCACCATCGCGCTGGTCGGGGCCTCCAGCAACTGGAACCGGCCGAGCTATTTCGTGATGAAATACCTCCAGGGCAAAGGCTACCGGGTGATCCCGGTCAATCCGGGTTTGGCCGGAAGTGAACTGCTCGGCGAAAAGGTCTATGCCCGGCTCGGCGACATTCCCGAACCCATCGACATGGTGGAGATCTTCCGCAACGCCCGCGAGGTGCCCCCGATCGTCGAGGAGGCGATCGCCATCGGCGCGAAAGTGGTATGGATGCAGCTGGGCATTCAGCACGATGAGGCCGCTCGTCGCGCCGAGGCGGCGGGGCTGGAGGTGATCATGAACCGCTGCCCGAAGATCGAGTTCGGGCGCCTCGGTGGCGAGCTTTCCTGGAGCGGCGTCAATTCCGGGCTCATCCGCAACCAACCGGCGCGCGCGCCCAACGACCGCGCGGCCAGGGAGCGCCCGCTGCCGGCGCAAAACCCGAGCTATGGCTTCGAGACCCGCGCCATCCACGCCGGGGCGGCGCCCGATCCGACCACGGGGGCGCGCTCGACGCCGATTTATCAGACCACGGCCTATGTCTTCGATGATGTCGATCACGCCGCCTCGCTCTTCAATCTGCATAATTTCGGCTATATTTATTCTCGTCTCACCAACCCGACGGTCGCGGTGCTGGAGGAGCGCGTCGCCAGTCTTGAAGGCGGCCGCGCGGCGCTGGCCGCCGCCTCCGGCCATGCCGCGCAGTTTCTCATTTTTTTCACCCTGCTCGAACCCGGCGATGAATTCCTCGCCTCGCGCAACCTCTATGGCGGCTCGCTCACCCAGTTCGGGCTTTCCTTCAAGCGTCTCGGCTGGACCTGCCATTTCGTCGATCCCACCGATCCGGAGAATTTCCGCCGCGCGCTGACGCCACGCTGCAAGGCGATTTTTGTCGAGAGCCTCGCCAATCCCGGCGGCA
>Ga0207433_10008411_pt1 | contig 16811 bp, 14 predicted proteins | sample YelNatPaOPGAMG01_FD_187559 | JGI IMG/M metagenome (GOLD analysis project Ga0207433, IMG submission 187559) | Hot spring thermophilic microbial communities from Obsidian Pool, Yellowstone National Park, USA - OP-RAMG-01 (SPAdes) (version 3) | ecosystem: Environmental > Aquatic > Thermal springs... | reverse complement strand
TTTCTACAAAATTCTTTGCGCCGTCATCAGAATTCTTAAAATTCGTGCGTATAACGACTCCAGCATAAAAGAAGTCCCGACGAAGTCGGGATTTGGATAAGTGCCGTAAGGCACGAACTTTTTATGCTGTGTTAGGCGATGCGACTTTCTACAAAATCCCTCCATAATCTACTTCAATTCCATCTTTAATTTTTCTGTAATAAATGATCTTCACTCCTATATGCTCTGGCAGAAATACTTTCACATCATAAGTATGAGGTTTTATGGATACAGGGATATCTCCGATATATCCATCGATACCTTTTGATTCTTCATCTGGCTCAGCCAATCGATACTCTACTCCCTTAATTTCCGCGCCTTTCTTAAGGATTGCCTCTTGAAATCTCAGCCCAGCAAAGGTTTTCACTATAACTAAATCCCTCACCCATTGTTCAACAATTACCTGATCAATTTTATTTAAGGCATTTTTAAGTTCCTTCAGTTTCTGTAATATCTTTTCTGTTGCATTTCTAACCGCATCGGGTTTTTTCTTCAGATACCATTCTTCCCACTGGGATAGTGTTTTACCTTCGAACTCCTGAATAAGCTCACTCATCTGACCGACTACTTTTGGTCTTGTTCCCTGTGCATACTGGTTTGCTAAATTGATAAGTGGAGCTACATACTTAGGAAATTCAGGTGTTTCAATATCCAGATATCTTCTAATTTCTTTAATAGTAATTTTTATTTTCATACTTTAACCATTCTACTTTAGTATCATAAACCTGTTTGCTCTCAAAAATTCTTCAGGGGTATTATAAACTGTGAGGAAAAGAGGGGTGCCAGCAAATGAAAGAGGTGAAACAGGGCCAATGGTCATAAAAGCGTATTGTCTGGATGCAATATCAAAAGCACTATGAGGATCGCGAAATGATTGGTAAAGTTTGAGAGCATTAGGTTCTCCGCCAACAATTTCTTTTAAAGACATAAATTCTGTACCCAAAGCCAGGCCAAAACCAAAGAAAAAGATTCTCAGTTGACCGATGATTTCTCTATGCAAACTTGATAAAGTTTGGCTAATAAACATCCATCCAAGACCATATTTTCTTGTAGTTCTTACTGCATCCAAAAGTGAAATCCTAACACTTTCTTGTTTTTCATTCTCAATCTTTTCCCTCGGAGCTAATCTATGAGCTTCGTCTAATATTACAAGGGTATTTAAAAATCTACTTTCATGATAAGCGCTTTCAGCAGAATAATTTAGTCCGTCTAACAACCTTTTTATAACTAATGCTTGAATAGTATCGCTCCAGAAAAGTCCTGATGCCATTTCTCTAGACAAATCTATAACCACAACAGGACGGCGAGTTCTATTAAGATCAAATGTTTGTTGTATAAGACTATCAATGCTAATAGCATCTCTTCTTTGTGGGCTAAATAATTCGGTTATAGGTCGCCAAAAATTATTATAAAACTCATCTTTATTAGATTCCTCGTAAACGGTTTTGAATCTTTCTCGGGATTCTTCACTTCTATAAAATTGTTTTTGAATGCCTTCATTTCCTAAAATTTCCCATGTTTTTTCAAAAGAAGGGCGAGTGTGTAAATTTTCCAGAGTTATACCAGCATTTTGTAGTTTGCCTTTACTATTTTCTGTTCCTGCAAGGATATCGCATGCTATTCTTCTATTTTCACCCTTTGGGATAGACAATCTTTCAAAAAATGGAGATTCATATAGAATTTCATTAAATAAAGCCCATCTGTCCAAAATTAAGTTCCTTACATTTTTAATTATCACCTCTTTATTTAACTGTGAAAGGACACCGGATAAATTGAGAGGGAAACCTCCTGCCCTCAGTTCTCCTCTTGCATCCTTTGAAAACTCTCCTTGTGGGTCTATCACGAATATAGCCATATCTGAATATCTTGCATAAGCTAAGAGTATCATCTTTGCCAGAACAGACTTACCAGAACCTGTTTTACCAAATATCCCAAGATGGTATGCTTCACCCGCTCCATGTGGTCCTGTTCCGAAATGTTTAAACCACAGAGGCAACTTTGGCGTTGAACCATATACATGACCTAAGTAAAATATTTCATCCTTGTATCTTTCTAATAGCCTATCTAATATCGGGTCAGTTGCCAAGTGGATAGAAGTTCCAGTTGCTGGGACAGTTCCCAAAATACTCGGTTCAAATCTATAACCATCATCACTAAATACTGCACTTACTGTCATCACGCCGAGGTGTGTATCTTGTTGACCACTTACAGGATTTACTTGTCCTCTTTGCCTTGCAAGAGATCTCATTGCGGGGTCTTCAAGCCAGATGTTCCTTAGTTGAACTTCTGTTATTTGTCCTAATGCATAATTAGGTTTGCCATCTTGAGAAAATCTAAAAAGAGCAAGTTCTCCTACTAATTTTTTACCAACAGCGGTGCCAAGAATGTCTAATGAAAGTTCACTGGTAGAAGAAGGGGAACCTATTGCCCCAATCCGCTCAGAGGAACTTATTAATTGCTCAATATTTGTTCTTTCGTCACTCATACTTACCTCCCACAAAAAGGACAATATTCTGCTGGTGATGGATGGTTCTCGTTTTCTCTAACAGAAGTTTTCACAAGATGATACAAAGCCATCTCCAGATCTTCCATTTCTCTTTCACTACCACAAGATTTTACAGCGTAGAGGTCATACCGTTCGTGCTGTTTAAGCCGTTTCTTTGCATTCTGGCTCTTACCAACATACACTTGAACACCATCATTGCGAAATCTAATTAATATGTAGCATCCCATAAGATTCCAATCTCGTTCTTCTAAGTCTTGTCCCGACTTTAAAATAAGTGGAGAAAGTAAAAAATGAGCTTTTTCCAAAGTTTTTATATGAGCCTTTGCTTCCGCACGCTTTAAAAACTTAAAAAACTTATCAAAGTTTTTTTCATCACAGTAATTGAGCGACTTATCAATCTGTTTAAGAATTTCCTCTGCAACGGTTTTATAAGTCTTTTGAGAACCTCCTAGTTTAGCAATTTTACCTCTTGGCCGCCGCCAGTCCTCTAAAGGGCTTTTCTTCTGAAGCGGTTTCAAAATTGAAAATAAATCGGTTCCTCTTGCAACTGTGAGATTATAAATTACAGGTGCCAAGGTGTTAAAAATTCCAGCACCTAGCCCTCGTGTTAATGCATAAGATGGACCATCATACTCTGTAAACGCTTTTTGGTATATTTTTCTGATCTCATCCCAGTATTGAATTAAAAATTTTTCTTTTTCTTCTAATAGAATATGTTTAATAGGACTTTCACGGCTACAGAAAAATTTTAATGTGTCCACAAAGTTTGCTTCGGTTATAGGTTTCCATTGCCCCTCTTTTTTTTCACCAGGTCTAAGAATAAGATTACGCCATGGAGATTCATTCTTGTCATTAAGTGCAATACATAATGTTAATGCCTCTAACTTCCAGTTATCTATCCCAAGTATGTCAATGAGCCTTCGTGTATTATTTCGATCTTGATGATAGAGTATCCTTAATTGCAAATCTGGCCTAACTTTTTTCTGCTTTGTGTTTATAGTTAGAAACTGACCCGCCTCCTGTGCAATATTCAGTCCTTCTATTATTGTAATAGGTATCTCGTATTTCTGGATTTTACTACGTTCTAATCCTTTTAAGCGATGTTGACCATCCACGACATGAAAAACAGTATCGTCATTAATGGCAATAGTAGAGTCTGCATCATTGTATCTTATAGTTTCAGGCCTTCTACAATTTAAAATTATGGACCCTGGCAACAATGAAGGCAAAATATCAATTTTCTTAGAAAGAAAATCAGATATATCGTTTACTCGCTTTTCATCTATGCCTCTCTGGTAGCCTTCTTTTCCGGCAGGGTTAGCAGGATCATATATGTCAACAACCAATTGGCGTTTACTCAATAACTCCCTTATTTCATCTATGTTTAGCGATATCAGGTACATTTTGATATTGTTCTGTTCTAATTTGATCGCTTTAGTTATTATCATAATTTACCTCCCACTTTCAGTTCTATAACCATGCATACTAAAAAATATTTCACCTATATCTCCTTGATGCAATTCTGTCATCCGTCTAGTGGCAGTCTGTCTGAACGCAGGAATAGCACTTCCAAGATGTTTTACCATCCTATCTGCTATGTAAAGAGGATATGGCTCCATAATTCCGGGCGTTCCGGATTGATACTTAAGACCTTGAAGCAGTACTGCTATCCGGGAATTATTTGTGGCAATAGAAGAGGACATCTCAATCCTAAAAACTGGTGTCCAATTATGAGGTCTGTAATACATAACATGAATTCTACTTATTGCTGAAATAACTTCATCTTTTAATCTTTCAAGTTCTTCATCATTAGAAGGAAGCCTTAAGTGCCAGGGCTGTTGAGGTTTTTCTAATGGAATTGGTGAAGTAGATTCACCCGGGGATAAGATAGTAGTTAAAACTGCGCGATCATCGTAATTGGATGACCAACTAAACATTCTACCTAATTCTCTCCTTGTAGTGTATTTTGGCAAGCTTACCCATAATTTGTCAGTTCTTGAAGATTCTAAAATAGTTTTATAGTCCTCAATGAATTTACCAAACCTTTCTTTTAGTTCTTTACCGACCTCCATTTGGATGTTTTCATTTTCCCAATCTAACACTTTGTTTATTGCTTGGTTCATATATATCAATGGTGTTGTAAGAGAACCATCCAAGAAAATTATATCGTGTGGTGCCTTTACCGCAAGTTCAAGTTCCATTTCCATCATTAATCCCCTGATAACTGTGCCTATATCTGGATTATGTTTCTCTGGATGAATAAATACTCTATGATGAGGTTTTCCCCAATATCTTTTTTCAGAAGGAGGAGTTAAACCTTCAATTGCAACGGCTGCGCAAGCAGCAAAATCAGTTGCTAAAAGCTTCTCAACCGCATACGAACCATCTACACCACAGGTCGTGGGTATTTCAGGATATCCAACTTCTGTATCATGTTTCAGGATATTCTTTTCTTGTAATTGTTTTCGCATCTGGTCTTTATTATTTTGTATTTCTTTAAAAGAATCATAAAGTCTATCCCCCATTTGTTCACTCTTAGAAAGCATTTCTTCAACCAGAGCTTCTGGCAATTCAGCAAAAGGTGTTTGTTCAGACATTTCCATTTTATTATCCTGAGTATTTAATCTTTTTTACCTTTAATTTCTCCCTTAAATACTTCTCGCCCCTTTCTAATATCTCTTTATAATTTTCTTTTACCAGTTTTTTAAAATTCTCATTAATCTTTTTTGCAAGTTCTTTATATTTATCCGCTGTATATATTGCGTTTACTTTAAGATTACATTTTTGTACTTTTCTACTTACATCTGTTAAAATCCATTCTTTCTGCAAATCGATTTTTAATACAGCCAGAATTGTTTCATAATCATTTTCTGAGTATTTCGTTAAACCTTTATAATCTTTTTTACCAAAATTAATGGTTTCACCCGATGTAGTTTTAACTTCTATTGCATATTTTCCGAAAATTGTATCATCAATAACTATATCCACACCTTCAATGTTATGCACCTCAATGCTTGCTGGGTTACAGTCCATTTCAGCAATGGAAAGTGCAAGTAAATCCTGACAAATTTGTCCAAATATTTTTTCTTTCCATTTTTTATGAATTTCCACTAATTTATAGTATACATCCGTATTCATTTTTATTTTCCTTCAACCTCAGGCCCTTTTGTTGGAGTCCAATTCTTAAACTCATATATTTTCTCCTGTTTTAGTATCTTGTCTTTCAATTTTTCATAAAACTCTTTATCCATTGTAGATATTATCAAGCTTCGCTGTTCTGCAATTTCATTTAATATTTTGCAGAATTCCTCTTTTTCAGAGCTTCCCAAACTCTGAGATGGGTCATCAAAGATAAGGAATTTAAATGGCGAGTCCTGAGATTGGGCCAATGCTAAAAATATTGAAAGAGCAAGCGCGTTCAGATTACCCTGACTTAAAATAGGAATTATATTTCCCCCATCATGATTTTTAAATTCATAGTTGTTACCACCAGTTCTTTTGTCATCGCTTACTTCAAAATTTACTTGGGAAATCATAGGATGTTTAGTTATATCTTTGAAATATTCACCAATTTTTTCCTTTACGGATTCTATTTTATTCTTTGCTTCAGCCGTAGATGCTTGTTTAACTGCCGATATAATATCTTCAATTTTTTGAGCAAATTTTTTGAACTCATCAGCTTTATTCTGAAGTTTTTGCCAGTCATCAGACCCTTCTATATTTCTTGCTTTTTCCATTTGGCTTTCCAATTTTAAAACCTCGTGAATCTTTGAAAGATTATCTATATTTTCTTCAATTTTGTTCAATCTCTCTTGCTTCTCTTTAACCGTTATTTCAACTGCCTTAAGTTCACCCTCATATGTATTTTTAAAATTATTTAACCATTTTTCTATATTTTCCCTTTCGCTAATTCCCCATATATTTCGTATGCTTTCAGAAACTTTTTTGAATTCTCTTTCAAATTTTATTTTATCCTCTTCCTTTTTCCTATGTTCTGAAATCAAATCCTCTATCTTCTTTAACTCATTTTTCTTTTCTTCTAATTCTTTATTTATTTCTTCTAACACTTCTTTATATTTTTCTTGGTAATCCTTTTCTAATTGGTCGAGAAGACCTTCTTTTTCTGTTCCACATACTGGGCAGGTCTCTCTACGAGTTACCATATCCGACTTTAAATATTTAATAGTCTTCTCTATAATAACCGCAAGAAGGCTAAATTTCTCTTTCTCATTTTCCTTTTCTTTAATCTCATTTTCCTTACTTATCTTTTTCTTCTCAAGCTCATCTATTTTTCCATTTTTCTGAATAAAATCTTGGAATAATTTGTTTTTCTCATTAAATACAGCTTGAACACTATTATAATTACTCAAATCTTTTTCAATTTTGCTAATTTTTTCAAATATTTCTTTTTGTTTTTTAATATCAGGCATTTCGGAGCGCAATCTGGTAATTTCTTGTTTAGCTAACCTACAAAATTCGTTAAAGTCAGATTCATCTATTTTAAGAAAAGTTTCCGTTAAACTAAGATTTATGTCTTGAGAAAACTCCTTAAGAGATTTTTTTATATTTACTGCTAAGTTTCTTGTACCATCCACGCTAATCTCATTATCTTGAATTTCTTTATTATTAAGTTCTCTTTTCTTCTCTTCAATTTGTTGTTGCCATACTTCTATTCTTGTTTTTATTTTCTCTGACATCTTATCAATTTCGTTTTGTAATATTTCTCCTTTAATTTCTGCCCTATTTATTCCATCTATTATATTTCTATATTCGGAAAGTCCAAGCAATCTATCAATTGCTTCATTCCTGTCTTTGGGCTCTTGTATCAGGAAGAATCTTATAACTTCTTGATGCTGGTAGATAGAAGTAAGAAAATCTTTGAATGAGAAATTCTTAGTCAATTTAACCAATTTTCTCTTTGCATCTTCTCCCTGTATAGTTTTTCCGTCTGACCAAATGATAGATAACTCGTCTTTTTCTTTGCCCTTCAAAGTTCTTTTAATCTTATATTCACTATCATTTTCCTTCAACTCTAACTCTACATAGCACTCTTTTGTATTTCTATTTTTGACTTCCCAATCAACCCTTTCTCTTATACCAGTATCTTTACCTATACACTCATTTCCAAACAAGCACCATTCAATAGAGTTAAGAAGACTGCTTTTACCTTTCCCATTTTCACCAAATAGAATTGTAATTGGGGAAGAAAAATCAAATTCTTGCTCATCTGTAAATCCTCTAAATCCTCTTATTTTCACTTTTGATATCGCAATCATACTTCACCCTCTATTTGTTTTTTGATCTCCCTTTCGATATTTTCAAACTCGCGCTGTATCCTATTTGCTTCTTTTTCCAGAACATTTTTAATCCCATCTTTTCCTTCTTCCTTAAACCTTTCATAGATACTTTCCCAAAGTTCTATCTCATCTTCTTTAAGGAACTTCTTTACATTTTCTTTAATTTCCAAGGCTACACCTCCTTTAAAATTTTTTCTACTTTTTTAAAAAATTTTTTTGAATCAAAATCTTTCCATTGGGGCATTCTTTCTGCTCTTGGTATTGCCCATCTTTCTCTCCAATAAGTAACCAAATTATTAAAAGGACGGTCAATCCATATAGGTTCTTGTTTTTTCTGGATAACATCTCTTAAATTTTTGACAAGAGGAAACAGATAGAACTCTCGTTTAATCCCGTGGTATTCAAATTTAGATAATCCAAGGTATTTTAAACCGAGACTTATTAGTTTAAGTTTTCTTGATGGACCGTACCCGTATCCTCTTGCTGTATCAATACCTTTGTCTTGTAAGAAATCAAGCATTTCTTCATATAGATTTTCAGGAATGTGAAACGTTCCTGAGCCTTGAGTATAACCTAAACTTTGCGCCACGACTTCTCCATTATATCTTAAACGATTGTATAGACTGCTTTTCCCAAAAGCACTTGTGGTTGTAATAAATAAGAGCTCGGGTTTTAACTTTCTTCCTTTAATGATTGTTATGTGATTCTTGTATTTTCTTCTATAAGCTTCTCTTATTTCATTGCAAGACAGAGTAAGAGCAACCATTTTCCCGCCCAATAATTCATTATAAGGCGGTAAGGCCCCAACTCGCTGTGCGTTCATTGATTTATTTACCCATATATCTAATTCATCATTAGGTATGCCCAGGTAATTATCACGAACAGACATTTTAAGCACAGGACTTTGTAAGCAAATTAACCCAAATGGTGCATCATGCGTTATATCCCATAACAAAAATCTCATCTGGCGACCATATGAACGCTGATATGGAATACTCCACCAAATCAGATTCCACCATCTAAATAAAATTTCTTCAAAAGAACCTGACTGAACCTCTCTTAATTCTAAAGAAATCCTCTCAGGGATAATTTCGGAACCATCTCTACAATAATTTTTCACTTTCTTAATGGAATCTACTAAAAAATTTTTATGCAAAGATATTTGCTCAAACCTTGCCTTTTGTTGGATTATGCGATAGGTTGTTTTACTGCATCCCTTTGGCCTCACATGAGGATTTATTTTAAATCCTTGTTTTTTTAAGACTTGAATAATCTGCTCTTTGAGAGCCATTTCCGATGAACTTAATTTTATTTTCATCTTATCCCACTATTTTTTAACTGCATAAATTTCTCCTTATATTTATAATCATAAGCAGTATCTACATCAGCCAGCCCATTTTTAATCAGATGAGCATTTATGAAAGTTTTGTTCCATAAATAAAGATAACAAAGAAGATTATTTTCTTCATCGTATTTTATATTATCGAACTTTATAAATACCTTCTGCCCTTTGGTTTTTTCTTTTAAAAAATCAACTGCTTCTCCGTTCTTCTTTTTATTCTCCTTCACACCTAATAATCTGATCTTTAACCCATTATTTAAAATTAATAACTCCGGAGAGATTATATCTTTCACAGTATAATATCTCTGCCTCTCAGAACAAGAATTATCTATCTTTGAACCAAATCTTAATTTTTTGGGATCAATTTTTTTATTAAATTTTATTGGGTCGATAAAAATATATGGAAGTTTTTTTATCTCCTCTTTAAAGTTTATTTTTGGTTCTTTTTGTTTGATTATCTCAAAAGTTGCATCCTCAAAAATAGTTTTTTGATTAATACCGAGTTTTTCTTTTATTATGGGCAAGAAGTCTTCGTTTATCTCATAGCCAATAGAATTTCTATTTAATTTTTTAGCAGCCAAAGAAGTGGTTCCACTGCCTAAAAACGGGTCAAGAACAGTATCACCAACAAAACTAAACATCTTGATAAGGCGCTTTGGTAATTCTTCGGGAAACATTGCCAGATGTTTATCCTGTTTTTCACCAGGGAAATTCCAGTGTCCAGTAAAATACTGATTCCACTCTTTCTGTGTTAGTTTTGACTGCTCTTTCATTTCATTGCTTACCTTTGGTGGTTTTCCATATTTTTTAAAAATCAAAATGAATTCATAATCGAGTTTAATAATACCATTCCTTGGGTAAGGGAAGGAACCCATCACTGTGGCTCCACCTGTAGTATGACAGGTAGTAACTTTTTGCCAGATGATTGCACCCATATAATCAAAACCTATACTTTCGCAGAATTTAATAATTTCGGTCCTTATAGGAATAATTTTATATCTTCCATAGTAAACAGAACGCGCAAATTGATCACCGATATTAATACATAAACGACAACCTTTATGTAAAATTCTATGACATTCACTCCAGACTAAATTAAGATTATTTATATATTCCTCATAAGTATCATTAAATCCTATCTGTTTACCATTTCCATAATCTTTTAATTGCCAGTAAGGTGGAGAGGTAATAATAAGATGAACTGATTCATCGGGAACTTCTTTCATCCATCTTGAATCACCAATAATTATTTTGTGCCATGTTCTCATATATTTTTAAAGCGGTATTTATCTACTCTATATAGTTGGTTAATATTCTTTTATTTATTTTACTAATTTTTATAAACTTATGCAAGGGGATTTAAAGGTGGTGGAGCCGAGGGGATTTGAACCCCTGACCCACAGACTGCCAGCCTGTTGCTCTCCCAGCTGAGCTACGGCCCCATCAATTATTTTTGGGAAGGAGAACTTTCTTTTTCTTGGGGAGTTTCTTTAAGATATTTTCTTAAAAGTTCCCAGGTCCTACTTCCTACAACTCCATCTGCAGTCAATTTATTTGCCTCCTGAAACTTTATAATTGCCTCTTTGGTTTTTGGTCCAATCTGACCATCAATTTCTCCATTATAAAAACCAGCATTCTTTAAAGCAGTTTGGATTTCTTTTCCTGAAGGCATTTTAAAGACAGTTCTTTCTTCTAAGAGTTGTTTTAACTGGGCAATCTCCTCTTTTAGGGATAGATTTTCTTTTTGCTTTTGACTTAACTCATCTTCTAAAACTCCTATACGTGCTTTCAGCCGATAAATCTCTACATCTTTTGAGCCTTCTGGTAAAGTAGCGCAACCTAAAAAACTTAAAATAACTAATCCTAAAATCCCAAAATAAATCTTACGCATCTTTCCTCCTCCTCCTAGTTTAAATTGTTATATTGTAAAATTGATAATTAGTTAATTTCGTTATTTTCGTTTAGTCCGTTAATTTCGTTTTTTATTTTTTTATAACCCTAACTACTCAATACTCAATACTTACTACTCACTACTTTTTATTAACTCACCTAACTCCCCAACTCCTACCTATATCTACTTTTTTAGGTAAAATATTATACACAATTTATCTTTAATTGACAAATAAAATTTATTCTGTTATGATTAAAGCTATGATGAAAAGATATCTTACTCTAATATTTATCCTTTGCTTAACTATCCTTTGTTTTGCCCAAGAAACAGGACCAATATATATTATTCCCATAAAAGGGGTAATTGATTTAGGGCTCTCCGGTGCGGTAAAAAGAATCCTAAAAGAAGCAAAGGAAAATAATGCTAAATTAGTAATCTTAGAAATTGATACCTTTGGCGGAAGAGCAGATGCGGCGGTGGAAATTACGGATGCTTTAGAAGATATAAAACCAATAAAAACAGTTGCCTTTGTGGATGATCAGGCTTGGTCTGCAGGTGCTTTGATTGCCTTTGCTTGCCAAGAGATTATTATGTCAGAAGGAGCAAGTATTGGTTCAGCAGAACCTAAGGCAATAGGTTTTGGCGCAAAAGAAGAACTTACGGATGAAAAAACACTTTCCGCTATCAGAGCAAAATTTAAGGCATTAGCAGAAGAAAATAACCATAATTTAAATTTAGCGGTTGCTATGGTAGATAAAGAAATTGAATTAAAACTTATAAAATTAAAAGACCAAACCCTTATTTTAAATCAACAGGAGTTAGAAGAATTAAAGAGCCAATATAAAGAAAAAGAAATACAAATTATAAAAACAATTAACCCCAAAGGAAAACTCTTAAATTTAACTGCCAAAGAAGCAAAGGAATACGGTTTAGCAAAAGAAGTAGTTTCTTCAAGAAATTCCCTTTTAAAATTCTTAGGAATAGAAAATCTGCCTTTAAAAGAGGCAACTTTTAGTTGGTCAGAGAATTTAGTAAGGTTTCTTACCCATCCCATCGTCAGTCCTTTGCTTTTAATTTTAGGATTTTTAGGTATATTTTTTGAACTGCAGATGCCGGGTTGGGGAATTTCCGGAACCTTTGGCTTGGTTTGCTTGGCTTTATTTTTCTGGGGACATTATTTGGTAGGTTTGGCCAGTATCAATGAAATACTTATCTTTATCTTAGGAATTTTACTTTTACTTTTAGAGATTTTTGTAATACCAGGCTTTGGCATCACCGGAATCACCGGTATTGGCTGTATACTTTTAGGGATTTTCTTAAGTTTAATCAAACATCCTTTAAGCACTACCAAAGCACAACTCACCTCTGCCTTATATACTTTAAGTTTTGTTTTGCTTTCAGTTTTAGGAATAATTGTTTTAGCCTGGAGATTCTTACCTAAAACAGGACTTTGGAGGAGGATTGTTTTGGCATTTAGCGAAACCAAAAAAGAAGGGTTTCAAGCAGGACCATCTTTAGAAAATTTTTTAGGGAAAACCGGAAAAACCCTTTCTCCTTTAAGACCAGCAGGAAAAATTATTATTGAAGGAAAAACCTTAGATGCGCTAACGGAAGGAGAATTTATTGATAAGGATAAAAATATTGTGGTAATAAAAGTAGAGGCAAATAAAATTATTGTCAAGGAGGTGTAAGATGGCATTTCCTATTATTTTAATTTTAATCGTAATTGCTTTTTTATTTTTATTTGTCTGGCTTATTCCCGTAAGACTTTGGATTTCCGCCATTGCTGCGGGTGTGCGTATTGGAGTATTCAGTTTAGTAGGTATGCGTCTAAGAAAGGTAAATCCTCATGTGATTATCAATTCTTTAATTATGCTTCATAAAGCAGGGCTTTCTGTAAATACCGATAGGTTAGAAGCACATTATTTAGCGGGTGGTGATGTGATAAGGGTAGTAAAAGCATTAATCTCCGCAGATAAAGCAAATTTAAATCTTACCTTTGAGCGTGCTTGTGCTATTGATTTAGCTGGACGTGATGTTTTAGATGCGGTAAAAACCTCCGTTAATCCCAAGGTAATCGATGCCCCCAAAGAAGGAGCCTTAGCTGCGGTTGCCAAAGATGGGATAGAATTAAAGGCAAAGGCGCGCGTAACCGTAAGGGCAAATTTAGAGCGATTAGTCGGTGGAGCAACGGAAGAAACCATTATTGCCCGAGTGGGTGAAGGAATTGTTACTACTATTGGTTCAGCCGAGAGTTATAAACAGGTTTTAGAAAATCCTGACCTTATCTCCAAAACCGTTTTAGCCAAAGGATTAGATGCAGGGACCGCCTTTGAGATTCTATCAATTGATATTGCGGATGTGGATGTGGGCAAAAATATCGGTGCAGAACTGCAGGCACATCAGGCAGAGGCAGACTTAAAAGTAGCCCAAGCAAAGGCAGAAACGCGTAGAGCCATGGCAGTGGCGCAAGAGCAAGAAATGAGAGCGCGTGCTGAAGAGATGCGGGCAAAACTTATTGAAGCCGAAGCCCAAGTTCCCTTAGCCATTGCCCAAGCATTTAGAGAAGGGAGATTGGGAGTAATGGACTATTATTATCTAAAGAATATTCAAGCAGATACCTCGATGCGGGAAAGGATTGCTAAACCTAAAGAAGAGGAAAAGAAGTAAAATGTTTCAGTTACTTTTTCTTATATTTTTTATTATCTTAATGCAGATTCTCTCTAAGAAATTAGAAGAGGCACAAAAAAAAGAGCCCCAAGAAAAAGAAAAACCATATGATATATTCGGTCTTCCGCCACCAGAATTTCCTCTGCCCCAAACAAAACCAAAAGAAGTAAAAAAGATTCCTCTAGCTAAAATTGAAACAGAAAAAATTACTCCTAAAGAAGAAAAACCAAAGGAAACACAAGCTTTTAAGCCGACGGTAAAATCAGAAACAGAGTCTATTTTAGATTTAGATACAAAAAAATTAGAAACCGCAATTATCTTATCTGAAATACTATCACCACCCAAAGCATTAAGAAGATAAGCCGGGATGGCGGAACTGGCAGACGCGTCGGTCTCAAAAACCGATGCCGTATCCAACCGGCATGAGGGTTCGATCCCCTCTCCCGGCATTTTAAGGAATGAAGAAAGAAAAAATAGAGAGATTTATTATATTCGGTTTTCTTTTTATTTTTATATCAGTTATCCTCGCCTATCTTCTCTTTGGACATCAAATTGTAAAAGAAAAATACGAAAAAAAAGAATTTTATTCTCTAAAAACACTCTTGCCAGGCCAGCCCCCCTTGCCTTTAGTAGATTATTATTTTAACAAAGCAGATGCCATTTTTTATGAAAATTATCTTATGTATCTATACAACTTTGCCTTTTATTTACTCTTATATAGTTTATATGAATATAAAAAGAAAAGGGGTGATGAATTTTATCATCTTTTTTCTAACAGGGAGGATAAAGAGGAAAAGATTTATTATTTCAAAAAAGATTTAATTTTTGCTTGTGTAATTTATTTCTTTATTACCTTGGCTTACTTTTATCCTGTAATAAAATCAATAACGCACTCATTAATTACCTCTACTCCCCATTATTGGGATTCCGATGCATTCCTTGGGCAATGGACCCTGTGGTATATTGATAAAGCGATCAAAACTGATATAAAACAATTTGGGGTAACAAATCTTATATTTTATCCTGAAGGGACAAGTTTATTTCTCCACGAATTTTCTTTTTTCAATAATTTACTTTTCGCTGGGTTTTTGAAATTATTTATTAAAAACTTAATCCTTATCCAGAATATATTAGGTTTAAGTACATTTTTATTCTCAGGTATAGGAGCATTTTTGTTAGTGCGTTATATCACTAAAAATTCATATTTAGGAATCTTGGGTGGTTTTATATTTGCCTTCAACCCTTGGCACATAGAATCCTTTTTGGCAGGGCATCTGAGTAGCGCTTCTATCCAGTTTATTCCGCTTTTTATCTTATATTTTATCAAAACAATAAAAGAGAATAGAAAAAAACATCTTTTTTTAACTTCGTTTTTCTTCTTTTTAAATAGTATATGCAATTGGTATTATTTCCTGTTTAATATATATTTTTTAATTTTAAGTTATATCTATCTATCTATAATTAAAAAAAATTTTATCTTAAAAGATATGTTCTACAAAATAAGCGTTATTGTAGGGCCAACCGTTTTGATACTTTCTGGTTGGTTAGTAAATATGCTTCTTTTAATAACCAAAAATCCTCATGTAGTTTTCCGTTGGGGCTACGATGTACTTGTAAGTGACCCTTCAAGTTTATTTCTCCCTCACAAGTTACATCTTTTAAAACAGTTATCTCCTATAGAAATAGTTATAAAAAATAGAGGATTTGAAAGCGAGGTAAATTGTTATTTAGGAATAGTAAATATATTATTATTTATTTTTACATTTAAAGAGATTTTCAAGAGATATGGTAAATATATTTTGGGATTCTTGGTATTTATTATATTAAGCATGGGAACCAATTTAAGAATTTTAGGGATAAAAACATTTCTTATTTTGCCTTATTTCTTTATTAAATATATTCCTATTCTTTCTATGGCGCGTGCCCCAATAAGAATAATTACCTACGCTTATTGTTTTTGGGCAATAATTATAGCTCTTAGCTTAAAGTATCTCTATAAAAAAATGAAATTAAAAACAATTAAGAAAAATATAATTGTGGGCATAATTGCGGTGTTGATATTTCTTGATTTTTATTCTCTAATCAAAACCAAAATAAGATTAGAAATACCTACTGTTTATAAACTAATTAAAAATGAAGGTGATTTTGGTATCTTAGATTTACCTTTATTAGTGCCAGCGGTTTTTATGTATTACCAAGTTCACCATCAAATTCCTATAGTAGAAGGGTATATAGCACAAAGAGTGGGTTCTTCTCTAATTGATAATTTAGAATTAAAAGACTTAAAAGAGCAAAAAATTCAATTAACAAAAAACAGAGTAAAATATATTGTTATCCATAAAGACTTAATTAAGGATAGTGAAAAGATAGATACCTATCCTTTAAAAAACTATAAAAATAACTATAAATTATTGTTTGAAGACGAAAGAAATATTCTTTTAGAAGTATATTAAAATATTTAAACTATCTTTATTCCAGATATACCTTTAATTTCTCCCAGGTGTTTTTCCCAACAATTCCATCCACCTTTAAATTATTTTTCTTCTGGAATGCCTTTATTGCCTGGCGAGTCTTTGGACCAATTTTTCCATCAATCGGACCGCTATAGAACCCTGCTTTCTTTAAAGCAATTTGTATCTGTTTTGCCTTATCTTGAGGTAAAACTACTTTTTCTTCTTTTTGCGGACCAGCGATCTTTGCAATTTCCTCTTTAGATTTTTCTACGGAAGGAATTTTCTCTAAAACCGAAGGCGGGGTTTGTAACTTTGAACTTTTAAGCAAGAGTTGCTCCTCTCTTTCTTTAAGCAAAAAGGAATAGGTATCGGTATCAATAATTCCGGTAGGATTTAGGCCTTTGGCTTTCTGAAAGCTCCTTATTGCCTGGCGGGTAGAACCACCCATTAAACCATTAAGCGTGCCTTTAAAAAATCCTGCTTCCTTTAAAATATTTTGGATTTCTTCTACACGGGGACTATAAACATCTGTGGCGCCAATAAGTTCTCTTTCTTTAGCCCTTTCTTTTGCCTCTTTAAAAAAAATTATCTGGATATTTTCGTTAAGATACTC
>Ga0207433_10008410_pt1 | contig 16812 bp, 15 predicted proteins | sample YelNatPaOPGAMG01_FD_187559 | JGI IMG/M metagenome (GOLD analysis project Ga0207433, IMG submission 187559) | Hot spring thermophilic microbial communities from Obsidian Pool, Yellowstone National Park, USA - OP-RAMG-01 (SPAdes) (version 3) | ecosystem: Environmental > Aquatic > Thermal springs... | reverse complement strand
GTCAGGCACAATGTTTGAACGTTTAAAAATCAATGTTAAGGGTCCAGGCCAGAAAATTTCCATCAGTCTTTCAGCTTTTGATGGAACTTCCCTTGCAAGCTTGTAAACATCTGCTATGCGGCCTACATGCACTATTGGAGGATTATCCAGCGGTCTTCTTTTAGCTTTGAAAAGGGCTAAAACTGCTTTTGGGTTTAATGCGTCAGCTCCTAAACCATAAACTGTTTCCGTTGGGAAAGCCACTAAACCGCCTTTACGTATTAGATTGGCTGCTAGGCGAATGGCTTCGGAGTTAGGAGCATCAGGATTAACCTTCAACATTAAAGTTTTTTTCATCAGCTAGCGAACCTGCGTCTACAGCTATAAGGGAGTCGTAACATTTAACCTTCTTTAAGGTTCCGAGAAAACTGGCGATTTACACTACGTAATAGTCCAAAAATTTTTTCATGCTTTTAGGCGCAGCCTGTCTCATGGCAAGCTGTTTCAGTATTTTTATCATTTGAGGCTGAAAACGGGCTATATCTGTTAGGCTTACCAAGCCCACGAGACGTTTTTCCTCTACGACTGGCAACTTCTTAATCTTCATCTGAAACATCAATTTTACGGCTTCCTCCAAATCCATGCCGGGCTCTACAACAACCAGGGGACTTGACATAACAGCTTTGACCTTTGTCTTGTTCACGTCCCTTGCCTCAGCCACCACCCTTTTAAGCAGGTCTCTTTCAGTTATTATTCCCACGGCTTTTCCCTTTTTAACGGCAATTAAACATCCTATTTCGAATTTGTTCATGACGTCGGCTGCTTCCCTAACCGTGGAATTTTCATCAATAGTTACTACATCCCTAACCATAACATCTTCAACTTTCAGAGACAGCGGACTTTCCTCTTTCTTTTTGTCCATGGACAATTGGGCCACCGAATTCTCTATTCGATGCCTTTTATATATAATTTGGTGCGTGACAATTAGTATTTCAAGCTATGCAATTTTTGGGTTAACTCTTCAGCGCGTTTGCTCACGGGAATTTTTGCCCTTTCAAACTTTTCTCTAGGCTTTGTTAAAGGTCTGGTAGCGTCTATACCCATCTTAGTTGTTAAACCAGTTTCTTGATCTGCTGACGAATCCAAAGTTGACCCCCGCACATTCTCTATCACTAATAAGTCTTCGCAAGCTTGAAACCTTGTTGCAATAGCCCATTCAACATCAGAAATGTTAAACACGTCTATGTCAGAGTCCACAACTACAGCATGTTTTAAGCTTGGATGGGCTGCAAAAGCGGCTAATAAAGCGTTTTTTCCATCACCATCCAACTGTTTTTCAATAGAGATTATAGCGTGAAGCCACCCGCTTCCACCAACTGAAAGGTTCACAGCATAAACTTTTGGCACAACCTTTGAAACAGCCTCGTAAATGGAGGCCTCACGGGGCAAACCCATCAGAAGCCTATGTTCAGCGCCGGATGGCAAAAGTGCCTGGTAAATGTAGTCTCCACGGTGCATCACGTTTACAATCTCCACAACAGGCTGCCTCCTTTCTATGTCATACGTTCCAGTAATATCCACAAAGGGTCCTTCAGCAACGTCCTTAGTTGCGGAAATTCTGCCCTCCAGAACAAGCTCCGCATCCGCTGGAGCATAAGCATCCACATACTTACATTTGATTAGGCAGAGGCTATCATTTAACAGCGCGTTTGCAGCATCGAATTCGCTTACTCCGAAGGGAAGAGGCGAAGAGGCCGCCAACATAACAGCGGGATGAACCCCCACGGATATGGCAACATCCAAGTCCACACCAGCCTCTTTCGCCATCTGCCACAGCTTGTAAAGATGGCGGGGAACCAGGCGTATAGCCAAGTGTTTCTCATCCAAAACCTGCAGTCTATGGATTGACACGTTTTCGATGTTTCCGTCTATGCTTTTTGCATGAATCACAGCGGAGGTTATGTATTGACCAGAATCTCTCTCGAAATGGGTTAAAATAGGAATTCTAAACAAATCTGGTTCCTCCACTTCGCGAACTGCACCGTCTTCAACAATTTTTGGCTTCTTGGGAGAACGCCAAGCCTCTAACAGTTTTTGGTAAAGCCTATCCCGCTCGACGCCGAGCGCCTCGCAGATCCGATTTCTTGTCCCGCAAACATTAGCAACAACTTTTGTTTCGCTGCCCTCCACATTTTCGAATAAGAGTATAGGCCCCTCATCGTCAAAGCTTTTCATTACGTAGGAAATTTCAAAGTTTGGGGACACCTCATCCTTTATGCGGAGCACTTCCCCCCTTTTTTCCATCTGCTCCAGAAAACTTCTAAGGCTCATGTCAAGCTACCCTCCATCTCTGATTCCGCTGGAATAACCCGCTCCATAAGCTTTTTAAAAATTGATTGAGCTTGCATCTCGTTTATAGTTTCTAAATATATTGAGACAAGGGCTATCTTCCGTTTCTTTGAAGCTAAATACTCGGCGAACATACGTGCTGAAATCACGTTCCTATCTCCTAGAAGGATGGATGAGGATGGAAGTCCAGGCGAGTCCGCGGGTTTTGGCACACCAACCGCTAATGTTCCAAGTCTATCCTCGTTCTCACTTAATAGAATTAAACAGGAGTTTTTTGTTTCAAGGTAAACCGCCAAAAAATGAACGTTCTGTTCAACTATTTCATCCTTAACGATTTTAGCGCGCTCCACAACCATTCACCACTGCCTATTTATAGCTTTGCACATTCACTATTTATTACTTTCAAAAGGCGAAAGCCAAAATGACTGAAAACAGAGCTGAAAAAATTCTGCAAACTCTTCGAGAAAGTTTCGCTCCGCCAAGCTGGGTAACATCCGATAGAGACCCATTTAAAACCCTAATCATAACAATAATTTCACAAAATACTGCGGATAGAAACACTGCAAGAGCCTTCGAAAATCTTTCGAAAAATTTTACGATAACCCCAGAAGCACTGGCAAACGCCGAGAGAACAAGAATTGAAGAGTGTTTGAAAACGGCTGGTCTTTACAGAAATAAGGCTAAAGTAATTAAGGAAGTTTCTCGAATAATCCTCGAAAAGTTTGGCGGGAGCCTAAAACCAATTTTGACGATGCCTTTTGAGGAAGCGAGAAAAACGCTTATGCAGCTTCCAGGGGTTGGACCCAAAACCGCTGATGTGGTTTTGCTTTTTTCAGCAAACCAGCCGACAATTCCCATAGACACCCACGTTAAACGTGTGTCGAAAAGGCTTGCACTTGCACCAGCAAATGGAGACTACGAAGACACTAGAAAAGCCCTTCAATCTTTATACAAACCGAAAGATTACCTAGATATTCACATTATGCTGATTTTGCTGGGCAGAAAATATTGTCGAGCTAGAAATCCCCTCTGCCAAAAATGTCCAGTGAACACTCTTTGTCCATCACGAATAAAATAAGATGGATTTACTGTTTTTCTTCAATGGAAGCTTGAGGGATTTCTTTAAGATTTTTGTCTAAGCGCACTTTCCCAATAATGACCGTTGAGGCGCCGCTTGAAACAGGCGTGTAAATTTTCATAACTCTTTTTCTGTAGTCAATTTCGCGTAAAACACCTATGCCGAGAAACTTCTTTTCACCATTGTATAGGGCTGTAAGCAAGCCTTCCTCGTCGCCCTTAAACGACACCGTAACCTTCTTACCCGTAAACTCTTCAGTTTTCCTTAATTTTTCAGGGTCTATCCAGCGTTCGCCGCCATTAAATATGTAGATTTTATCCTTTAACTCTGCGATGTGCAAGGGTTTCATGCCAAGAAGTTCACATATTTCCTTTTCTCGGTTCGGGTTTCCGAAGTTCTTGCTCAAGCCAGCATACTCGTCATTTTCGATTTTCAACCAGCCTATAGGTATGGATTGCACTCTTGCGTTTTTCAGGTATTTTATATAGCCTAGCTCCCTTAGGCTTCTGCGTTTTTCCCTGCTTCTCTGTTTTATGGTTGGCGGCGAATCTATTATCAGATTCCTAAAATTTTTAAGCGCTGTCAAAAGAGGTGCCAACCTCTCATCTTGTTGTATACAGAAAATTAAATCAGGGTTAATTTTTTCAACAAGCTGAACTTTATATTTAACAGCGTCTTCACCTTCAACCCAACCGTCAGTATTCACAACGACGAAGTCGGGATTTTTGCGTAAAATCTCCTCTTTTAATAGAGTTAAACCCTCAACAACCTTATCTACGGCTTTACTTGGAGAGGTCACGCCTACAAAGAAGGCGTTTTCCACTTCCAAGTTAAATAGGTCTGTAATCGGTTTGGAAACGAAGGCATAGGCGACGGTGCATGGAGGACCAATGTCAGATTGCCCCAGATCTCCATCTAAAATGGCTACTTTGCGCCCTTCGCCCAATAGCTTGTTCACCAAGTATGTACAAAAACTTGTCTTCCCAGAATCTGCAGCTCCCAAAACCAATGCTGTTACAGGTTTTGACTGAAAAGTCAATAACTCTTCATAGGCTTTGTTCCAAGATGAGGGAATGGTGCTTCCATAAACCTCCTCCACACACGCATTTTCTCCCAGCGAAACAGCGAAAGTCGCAGTTTCCAACACTGTGAAAGGCAATCTCTTGCCATCGCGTATAACTACTTTACCCATGTTTCGAAGCATAGAACCGAAAACTTCAACTTTACCTAAAAAAAGGGTTACTGAAGCTGGGCCGTCAACAAGAAGCGTTTTTTCGCCTTCAACAGTTATGTTCACCTTTCTTCCTCCTGGCAAATTTGTTACCGTTTCTTCTGGCAATTTTTATTGCTGAACCTATATCTCTTAACCCCCTTCTGTGTTTAGACTCGCTTATGTGACGGTTCGTTCCAGCTTCACTAACGCTTTCCAACACGATGTTTGGAGGAAGCACGTTGTCTAAAGCCTGCAGAAGCTTTTCCTTATATTCTGGAATGCCGTCGCCAACTTTAACCGTGATGAAGGAGGCTTTAACTTCCTTAAGGTTTTTTAAAATATTCTCTATTTCGTTCAGCGTTTCTTTTATGCTGAAACAGTTTCCAGTTTTAACCACTTTTCCATCAGCCAAAACGGCTAAACCTAAAACCTCGCCTGGATCCACGCCTATGACGATTTTTTCGTAAGAACTTTTTCCCTCAGCATGCTGCAGTGCCTGGTTTATTAAACCCTGCGGGTCCATTCCATCTTTGAACACTAAAACCTTTTCGTGGTTTATGAGAGGAAACTCCTTTTCAGTGGTTATTACAACTTTGACTTCCAGGGGTATGGGCTCATAGGGTGTTAGGCTTATGAATGGCACATTCGCTTTCTTTAATTCATTAACTATCAGGTAGTAGGCTTTTCCTGAAACCGTTGCCAAAGCTATCTTTGCTTTCATATAACTTTCCTATATTTTTAGCCTTTTAAGCACAAAACAAATTATTACTTTTGCTGTTTATATTCCTTGATGTGCATGGCAGTGCCGCAGAAAATTCCAACCAACTGCAAAGAGCTTGATGAAATTCTAGATGGCGGCTTCTCACTTGGCGAACTCGGCTTAATTTATGGAGAAGCGGAAACAGCAAAAACAACTTTAGCACTACAATGTGCGGTGAACTGCGCCGGACTAGGATATAAAACTTTGTTTATAGATTGCGATGGCACTTTTTCCACCAGAAGGCTATCTCAAATTGCTTCTGGAAATTTTGAAAAAGTTGCAGAGCTAATAGTCTTGACAAGACCGAAGGATTTCAAGGAACAAATATTTGTCATAGACCAGCTGACGAACTACTTGACCAAAAGTTTTGGTTTAGTCGCCATTGATACAATTACATCTTTATATCGGGTTGAAATTGCAGAAAAACCTGAAAAAAGGTTTCAACTAAACCGAGAATTGAATAGGCAAATGGCATGGTTGGCGCAAATCGCTCGGACACATAAAATCGCTGTTCTAGTGACAAGCCAGGTGCGAAGTGTTTTTGATGAGACCTTCGTGAACATAGAGCCGGTGGCAACAAGAGTGTTAAAGTTTTGGGCGGACATTATAATCGCCATGAAACCCACCGAAAACCCGAGAATTATAAAGGCATCCTTAGAGAAGAAACAAAAAATGGTGCAACCACTTTTCTGCAACCTAAAAATAGATGAAACTGGATTACATGAATACTCTATTCGCTAGTTTGAAGGGTAAAGAATGAATGAGGTAATGCGGTTAATCATCGAGGCATTAAAATTCATATTTCCAGCATACTGCGCAAACGCAACGCCAGTGTTAATGGGCGGAGGCTTGCCAATAGACTTTGGAAAGAAGTTCCCAGATGGAAAACCAATTTTCGGAAAAAACAAAACTTTTAGGGGATTCTTCTCTGGGCTGGTTATAGGAACACTGGTTGGCTTTGTAGAAAGCATATTCTTCCCTGAATACCATTTTGCATTCGGCTTTTTAATCTCTCTAGGTGCGTTACTCGGCGACCTAGCAGGAGCCTTCATAAAAAGGAGAATAGGAATCGCTCCAGGAAACCTATTGCCTGTGGTTGACCAAATAGACTTCATAATAGGAGCGATTATAGTTTCTCTCCCGTTAAAAATTCTATATTTAGAGCTCACCATAGCAGTTTTGATTATAACCATCCCACTGCATTTGTTAACAAATTTTGCAGCCTACAAATTGGGCTTAAAAAGCAACCCTTGGTAAATAGTCAGTCTGAAAATTGTGGAGTTAGACGCCCTTCCAATAACGCATTACAGCTTCTATGGACACATAAGCAATTATAAGGAGGGCCGCGCCTACCAAGAACATCATGTAGGCCTGCCTCGGCTTGTAAGCGTATTTTGTGCTTTGATACATTGTTGCTAATCCGATGATGCCCATGGCGTAGAAAATCATGGCTATTAAACTGTCTGATATGAACTGCTCGGACAATTGGGGATAAACAAAAAGAAAACGCCCACCATAATAAACTGCAGGGTACGGTTTAACTATTAGGCTGTACAGTCCGCCTCCAAATAGAAAGACTACAAAGGCTATGGCAATCACTGCGAGAACAAAATTTGAAGGTTTAACGGTGGAAATTCTTCTCTGAAGCTTTTGCAGAGAATAAGACATCGAGGAAACTGTTTTTTTAGCTTTGCGCGCCATCTTATCTATCTCCGCTTTTTATTAGATGCTCTGCCACTTCTTTAGCCCACTCGCCTGTTAAGGGATTCTTTATAATCTCACTTAAATACTCTTTCCAAGAAATCTCTAACGCCTTCCTCCAAGCATCATAGTTTTTCACAACATTTTCGTAGGCTTTGGCGTGTAAATCGCAATAACCGTTTTCGACAGCTTCTCTATTGCACACCTTGCATTTCAACTTTCTTCTTCCTCTCCTCTTTTAATGAACATGTGGGATTAAAGCATAGCACCCACGGCCGTTTACCCTTAATCTTAACCTGAACTGTGGGCCAGCCACATCCACGGCAATTTTTTCCAAAAGGCCTAACACTGCCTTTCTGCGGAAGCGGAAATGAAGCTTTACATTTATTTTTGAAAAAGTTTGTACACCCAATGAAACGTTTGCCGGTTCTCCGTGAGTACAATATCATGAGACTGCCTGTGCCACAGACGGGACAAGAACCTACAATTCTTTCTTCAAATCTGGCTCTTTTTATGGCATGGCTTAACTGTTCGCCTATTATTTTCTCTTTATCTTTTAGCTCTTCCACCACGGGCTTTAGAATTTCAATTGCATCAAGGAGAACGTTTTCCCTTTTTTCCATGTTTGCCTGAATCTTATCCATTCTTTCTTCAAGGTTTCTTGTTAAATCTACAGAAACAATTGTTGGGCAATGCTTTTGCAGAACCTCTAGAACCTCAAAGCCTAAGTCGGTTACAACCATTCTTTCATCTCTTACGTACTTTCTATCGTAAAGCGTCTGTATAATATCCGCCCTAGTCGCTTTTGTTCCAATCCCCGCCTCCTCCATCTCCTTGAGAAGACTGCCTGGGTTATATCGTGGTGGCGGTTTAGTAAACTTGTCCTCAACTATTATTTTCTTAATCCTAAGCTTTTGTCCTTCCTCTATGGGTGGTAGGAGAATCTCCTCGGATCTTAGGTAGGGTTCGTAGAAACGTAGCCAACCCTCTTTTAGAGTTTGCCTTCCTCTCAAATAGAAAATATGCCCATTAACATTTATCTGCACTTTTACACTTTGCCTTATTGCGGGTTCGCCGAAAACCGCCATAAACCGCCTAACAACAAGATCCCATATGCGCTTTTCAGAATCATCCAAAACTCTTTCAGGCAATTTTCCAGTTGGATAAATGGCTGGATGCGCTGGATCCTCCTTCTTTCCCTCGTTAGGTTTCAATTCTTTTTTAGCCAGAAGCTCTCCAACGAGTTTTTTGTATTCTGAAACTCCGCTGAGGCTTTTCAGTATACCTTCATAGTTTATTGCTGGGGGAAGCTTTTGACTGCTCGTCCTCGGATAGGATATTAAGGCGTCTAGGTAAAGCCGTTGGGCAATGTCTAATGTGCGCCTTGGCGTGTAACCAAATAGACCGTAAGCTTCGCTTTGCAGTGCACCTATATCAAATGGCGTTGGCGGCATTTGATGGAACTGTTTAACTTCAATGCTTTCTACGATTCCGTCTTTTTCTTTGCATCCGCTGAGAATCGCGTCAGCCTCTTTCCTAGTCCCAATAATATCCCTTTCGTATTCTGCCTCAAAAACTGCCCCGCCTATTTCAACCTCGGCTTTTACCTCCCAGTAAGGCGTCGGCACAAAACTTCGTATGGCCTTCTCCCTAACGGCAAGAAAACTCAAGGTGGGACCTTGCACTCTTCCAGTGCTTATAGTCGCATATCTTCCGCTCCAATCCTTCGCGGCTATGGTTAACGCCCTTGAAAGATTAACCCCGTAAAGCCAGTCAATTTCATGGCGTGTTCTTCCAGCTTCTATAAGGCCGAAGTCCAATGTTGGCAACAGTTCTTCATATGATTTTTCAAGCTCTTCTTTCGTCAAAGTTGAATATTTCATTCTTTTAGCTATGCTCTCTTTATTGCCGCAAGCATATTTTAGGATGCTGTAGCCTATTATGCTTCCTTCAATGTCATAGTCGCACGCATCAATGTATTTTTCGGCGTCTTTTGCCAATTTTGAGATGGTTTCAAGCCAAATGCGAATTTGTTTTGCACCCTTTTCAGCAATGTACCGCGGCACCCATCTAAAATTGAACACTGGATAATAGTTTCGCCCACTTTTCTCTTCAGCAACCGTGTATAAGTGTCCTATGGCTGGAACAACAATTATCTGCTTGTCCCTTTCAGCCACGTAAAATGGCACTCCGTTATCTTCCATTTTTTTCGCTTTACCCTTCAAATCAAGGGCTGAAGCTATTCTTTGTGCAGCGTCAGGTTTCTCCGTGATAATGAAAGTGTATTTTCCCATTTGGCACAGACCTTTGCCCTTATTTTGAGGGATTCTTAGAAATAAGCCTTAATATTTAAAGTTAAAAGTTTCTACTGAAAATCCTCGGACTTGGTCTAAATATTAGCAATCAATAAATATGCCACGTGATATTCCTTCTTATTGTTAAGGGGTGTTGCAAGTTTGCCTCAAAAAGTTGTCTGCCACCAGTGCGGTTGCATTTTATACGAAGGGGATGAGCTTAAACCTCCAGATGAAATTCTACATAAATATGACGGAAAATGCCCAAAATGCAGCAGAAAACTTGCAATTATACCTTTAAACGTTGAAGTGAAACCAATAAAATAAACTGTTTGCCAAAATCCTTTGTAAAAGCTGATATTTAAAATATGCCATTTTCAGCTTTACCATGTTGGGAAATACGCTTGCATAAGCCTTTAACTAACCGTAAGGGAAATAAAGAAATAAGACATTCTCATAATCCATTAAAAGAGCTGAAGCTAAAATGAAGATTAAAGGGGTACTTACAAAAGAGAAAGTTCTCAACGGCTTTAAAAGCCTTGGAAAACTCCGCCCAAAAGTAGACCGCGTCTCAATAATAACTTTTTCAGCTTTGATGCTTATACTTTTCATAGCCTTTACCATACGCCTTTTTCCGGTGCGGTGGGAAATAGACCCCACAACTGGAAAGTCTAATCTGCTGTTGTCGGAATTTGACCCCTACTTTCAATACCGTTTCACAGAATACATTGTAAAAAACGGGTTTATATCTTGGGCTTGGCCTACTCAATGGATAGATTATCAACGATGGTACCCGCAAGGGATAAATGTCGCAAGAGCGGGTTTTCCAGGATTACCTTTTACAGCTGCTTTTCTCTATGAAATAGTTTCAATTTTGGGCGTTAATATAGACTTGATGAGTTTTTGTGCATTGTTCCCAGCCATAATGGGAATGCTCGCCTCGCTGGCTATTTACTTCTTGGGAAAAGATATAGGAGGTAGACCAGTAGGTTTATTGTCTGCGCTTCTTTTGGCGTTATACCCATCTTATATTCAGCGAACCTCTGTGGGATTTTTCGACGATGAGACCATAGGGATATTTGCCCTCATAGTGTTTGCCTTTTTGTTTTTAAGGGCAATTGAGGAGAATAGGCCTATAAGTTCGACGATTAAGTATTCTATTGCATCCGGAGCTGTTTTGGGTTACTTCTGCGCTGGCTGGGGAGCCGCATACTACCCCATAGGCGTTGCGGCACTATTTACATTCATCTTATTAGTGGCTAAGAGGTACACGCGTCAACTTCTTTTAACCTACAGCATAACCTTTGGATTAGGATTATTTATCGCAATAAATGTTCCAAAGCTTTCAACAACATATCTATTAACCAGCGCCATACTTCCAGTTGCAGGCATTTTTGGCTTTTTGTGCCTTGCTGAGGTCTTGAGAACCTTGACAACTACGAAATTGAGGCTTATAGCGGTCATAGCGTTTCTGGCAATAATAGTGGGCGGTTTTGCGGTGCTTTGGCAAGCTGGCTACATGCAAGGTATCGCTGGAAAATTCATTTCTGTTATAAACCCCTTTACTCGTGAGGCTTCCCCGCTAGTAGAGTCTGTGGCTGAACATAGAATATCTACGTGGGGCTCTTTGTACTATGACCTTGGCATAGGAATACTCTTCTTCGCTGTCGGGTTATTCTTTGCTTTTGGAAACCTTAACAATCGAAACTTGTTTCTTATAGTTTTAGGTTTAACTTCACTTTATTTCGCGTGCTCCATGATAAGATTGCTTGTGCTTTTGGCTCCAGCATTCAGCCTTTTAGCCGCAGTAGGAATAAACGGCTTGCTCAAACCATTCGTCACCCTTTTAAGAGAACCGTCAAGAATAGGTGTGAAGAAAAAGTATGGATTTGAACATGTTGGGAAAGAGTTCAGCGGAACAGCGGTATTCCTCATATTTCTTGTCTTAATGACAAGCGTGGCTTTTCCAATGCCGAAAGTGTACAGTCAAGTTTATGCACCAACCACCATTTCTGGAGGCAGCCTTTCTTATGTTCCTGAAGTTCCAGTGCAAGAGTGGATTAATATGCTTAAATGGACTAGAGACAATCTTAAAGGGACGACTGTTGTGTGCAGCTGGTGGGACTATGGATATTGGCTGACAATACTAGGGAATGTGACATCTCTTGCAGATAACGCCACTATAAACTCAACTCAGATAGAGAATATCGGTTTCACATTTATGTCTAACGAAACTCAAGCATTAAAAATGCTGAAGTTATACAATGCAGAATACATTCTAGTGTTCGTAACTATAGACTCCAATGGAAACTTGTTAAATGCTGGCGGCGATGAAGGAAAGTGGATGTGGATGGCAAGCATTTCGGGAAAAGCGCGTGACCGCCTCATAAACGGTGGCTTTATCCCTGAAAATGAAATGTGGACCGAGAATTTAGACGAAGTTAGAAGGACATTTGGAAACTACACTTTAGGAACCAGCTGGAAGGATACCAATGGGGATGGACAGGTAGAAAGTAATGAGCTTATAGCGGTTAGCAAGGGGCAGAATTCAACGATTTATAAACTGATGAGTTATGCTGTGGAACGCTGGAAGCAGGAAAACAAAGGCGGTGCAACACCAACAACTAAACTTCTATACTTCAAGGAAGCATATATTGCCGGGCTAGATAATGATGGAACCAAATACGGCGGCGTGGTTCCACTTGTCTGCCTCTACAAAATCGAATATCCAAGTCAATAAAGGCGAAACAGCTTGTTTCCAAAAGTTCCAGACTACCACAAGGCTGGTAAGCCATTGGTTCCAACAGGCCTCGGCGTAGTTTACGTATTAGCCAGCGTAATATACCTTTTTTTGCTACACTTTTTCGTGGAAAGCGAGGCTTCTGGCAACACTTTCCGAGCATTAACTTTGGCTGTTTGCATTTTATTTGGAGGTTTCATGGGATTGCTTGACGACTGGATGGACTTGCGGTGGCGTTACAAGGCTTTTTTCCCATTAATAGCCTCAATACCCCTTATTGCGTTAGCCTATAGGCTTCCTTATGTACGCACAGCTATAACAATTCCAATAGTCGGGACTATAGAGTTCGGCAACTACTATTATTTCATACTGATTCCTTTAATTGTAACCATAACCACCAACACGGTCAACCAGTTGGGCGGATTAAACGGCTTAGAAACCGTTTGCCCCGCCATAGTTATGACTGGGTTAATGGCTGCCTCTGGACCAAACACTATTCTCTTGTCGATTCCGCTGATTGTTTGGCTTACCCTTGCCCTTTTCAATTTTCAAGGAAAGATTTTCGTCGGAAACACAGGCTCTTTTGCCGTTGGAATAACATTGGCCGCTTTTGCGATAATCTCTGATTTGAAATGGAATTTAATGATCTCACTTTTGCCCTACATCTTTAATTCTTCAATAATTCTGTTAAATTATTTTATTTTCAGAACCAAGGCGCATGTTTCTTTTGATGGAAAAAAACTGTTCTCAGATCATAGAAGAAGCTTGATTACGCTCATTACTTATCGTAGACCTTTAACTGAACATCAAGTCGTTTTTATAATAGCGATTTTGGTGGCAACTTCAACTTTTGCTGCTTATGCTGTTCAGCTATTTTTAGTTTAGCTGTATGTAGTGTTTTGTTACACACAAAAGGCAAAAATTTGTTAGAGGCGAGGCTTAATCACGGAGGTTGTTAGAGAGTCTATTTCCGGATAGTTTAATGTGGGGAATCAATTATTTGCCCAACACTCTATGTTCCAAACGTTTCGGTTAAGGTAGACACCACCAGAATATTAGGGATTAAGCTAGATGTTAAAGGCGTAACTGGAGCAGTGAATTTCGACGTTAAAGCAAAACTCGAAGAGAAAGAGCGGCGAAGCCAAATGGTGGTCGTTAATTTCAGTCTCCTGTTAACAACAAAACCTAGCATTGTGAAGTTTGAGGTTGAAGGCACAGCCACCTTAACGGGCAAAGACACCGAGATAGATAAAATGTTAGAAGTGGATCCTGAAACAAAAGTACCATACGTCTTCCAGAAAGTTTACCAGAACGCTTTTACAGCCATGTACCTATTGGCAACAATTTTGAACGCTCCACCACCTCCCCACGACCTACTGCTTTCAAGAAGTGAAGGAATTCCGACAGAGGAAGTTGCCGTAGGATCTGAAACAGCTGAGGCCATTAAAGAAAAACTAGCCGGTGAAGCAGAATCTGCAACATAAGCAAATTTTGCTTATAATTAAGCCTTTCAAATAGGAACATTTATAATATTCGCTTTAGGAGTCGTTTCTGTTGGCGGGTGAGTGGACCTCCACCCGTTCCGCCATATAAACCCCGGTGTAGGAGGTGAAAAAGTGAGATTTGAAAGTAAAGACTTGGCCTTAACAGCAGTTTTTGCTGCACTCTATGCTGCAGGAGTAATTCTTCTGGCGCCTATAAGCTTCGGAGTTTACCAGGTTAGAGTTGCTGACGCTTTGTTGCCTTTGTCGATGATGTTTGGAATGCCTGTTGCATTGGGGTCTAGTTTGGGCTGTTTGGTTGCAAACGTTTATGGCGGTTTGGGCATCATTGATATAGTTGGTGGGGCAACTGCAAACTTTTTGGCGTGCACTTTGGCTTGCTACATTGGCATGGACAGCATTGCCAGAAGACTCATGGGATGTTTTGTTGAAACAGCAATTGTAACAGCAATTGTTGGTGGCTATTTATCACTGATATTCAACGTTCCAGTGGAACTTGGATTGCTTGGCATTTTTGTCGGCTCTCTGGTGGCTATAAACATTTTAGGCTTCGCACTTTTAGAAGGATTGCACCGAAGTGGGATAAGGAGAAGATATGCTGAAAAGAAAACAGCATAAAAGACATGGATGAAGCGGTTTACATGAAACGTTCCAGCTTTGTCAACCCTATTATTTCGTCGAAGTCTAAGCCTAAAGCGTCCAGAACCTGATCGAATGTCGAGTGAAGATAGGCTATGTATTTGTCAACATCTATTTCGTTTTTTGTTGCCAACTCCACTGGTTTAACGTGGGGTTCGTTAACCACTTTGACGAAGCTTATTAGGTCGCCTGCCTTCAGCTCTATGCCCCCCTCTTTTAAAATTCTTGCAGCCTTCACATGCTGCGGGGTTGTCTTCGTGTAGCGTTCTGGTTCCTCACCTAAAACAACGTTAAAGGCGAGTTCGCTTAGGCTTTCCCATTCCCGCCTTTTCAAACGCAGGTAACAGTCGCGGATTTCTCTTATAATGTCCTTTTTGGCCTCTTCAAAATCCGTGGGAGTTTTCACCGTGGCTAGGCGTTCTTTCATCCTGTCAAATGCCTTTTTTATAAACAGTGGGATGTGACGCTTTTTGCCCGTCAACCCCTTCACGTCCACGCTTCCGTCCTCTAGAACCCCGAGATAGTTCTTTTTCCTCGAGCTGAAAACCGCATACCTGTAAATTTTGTCCACGTCCAAGCCCATTTTCAGTTCATGTTCAGTCCATTCTTCAAGTTCGCGTATCTGGTCTTTTGAAGGATTTTTTAGGAAAACGCTGTCCGTATCCCCATAAAGCACTTGGATGCCGAGTTTTTCAGCCATGTTAATTATTTGGGTTATGGCGTGTCTTCCTATGGCGGCTGTTGCCTCGGCTACTGGCGGACAGTAAAGGTCGAAGGTTTCAGCCCCGAAAACCCCGTAGCTCGCGTTTAAGATAACTTTAAGCGCTCCTTGAATTATGTTGTACCAGCTTCTCAGCTCCGCGGGCAAAGCCTTGTCCTTTGATTTTGGTTTGTACCATTGGACTCTGAGGTCGCGAAGCGAGCCTATGAGAAGGCTTTCTAAGGCGCGTTTCTTTTTGCAAACCCAATTAGGTGTATCAGGGATAAGGTTTGTTTTACATTCTGGATGGGAACATAAAACAGACTGGTAGCCCAGATTCCAAACTTTAATTATAGAAGGGTATAGGCTTGGAAAGTCCATAACCGCCACATTGAAATGGACGCCTGGAACAGGTTCGACAACTATGGCGCCTTTGTATTTTTTACCCTTGATTATGGCCTTGGTCGTTGTTTTGCCTTTTACGGCTAGGATGTCTTCAGCGTTGGGAATTAGCATGTTTCTTCTGCGGTGCTCGCGGTGCATGAAGTTTCTTATCCAGCGGGAAACTCCTTGGCGGCTTACATCTTCCATGGGCATGCTGCTTATCCTAGCCAGAACAAGGATTAGTTTTAGTACAAGTTCATCTTCAAAGCTTGCTAGTTTGTAGGTGATTTCAGAGTCTCTGAAACAGTATTTGGCGAGTTCAGTATAGCTTAAATCTCCTATGCCCTTTTCTAAGGGTATTTTTTCAAGTCCAACTAGGGCTCTGCCCACATCATCAAGGGTTACATCGCGGTAGCGGTTGTTAAAAGCGTATATTTGGATGGAGCGGTTAAAGAAAAACTTGTAGAGGTCTATATGCACTCCATACTTAAGGAGACAAACACGTTTGCCGACTTCTATTGGAATTTCATCTCTTCTGAAACCGTGATTCTCTGCTCTATGGGTTAAATACCGCAAGTCGAAGTCGTCGCCGTTAAATGTAACCACAAAGGGATAGCTCCATAAAACTTCAAAAACAGCCCTAAGGAGTTTCTCTTCAGAATCAAAATATTCAATTTTCACGTCGGCAGGCAAGCGTTCATTTCCTTCACGGACACCATCACGTTTTAAAAGCAAAACCCTCTTTTGCCCATCTGAACCGTACATGGAGACGCAGACAACGGGGTATGCGGCCTCACGGGGGTCAGGCATCCGAGTGGCAATGGGCGTACAAACCTCTATATCCATGGCTACGTAGCGGAACTTTGGAGCAGGATACTCTAAAAGCCTAGCCCACTGCTCCGTATGCTCCAACTCTTCAGCAGACGCTTCGCTGAAAATTTCTGTTATTTTCTTAACCATCTTTTCAGCTTCTTCTAAGCGTTTAGGAACTAAACCACCATTCTTAACCTCGTAAACCATGCCGGGTAAAAGCCTTCTATCATAAATGTAAGACTGGTAATACTTTATTTTAGACTCCCAAACCTTAATTGCCTCAGCGGCTACGGGAACTTCTGCAAACTTTGGAAAATCTTCGGGAATAACGTCTCTTATGCAGCCTTTTGGGCGTCCTCCAATAGCTAACGGGTCTTTAGCCACAATCTTTGTAACTTTGGCGGTTCTATCTAAGAGAGGGTCAAATTTTTCTTCAATTTCAAAGTGGTCGAAGCCTGGATGCTTCATTAAACGGTCAATTTTTTCAAGCTCGTAAGGTAAGAGATTTGTGTAACAGTAGGGTTTATGCCCAGTATTATCATACCAGAAGTAGATTTGGCCGGATACTGGCTCATAAAGTTTGATTAGTGCTTTTCCAGCCTTTCCATCGTATGTGGCTGAAACAAAATATGATGGCGGAAGATTTTCAGGGGCTAAGGG
>Ga0207433_10008407_pt1 | contig 16816 bp, 19 predicted proteins | sample YelNatPaOPGAMG01_FD_187559 | JGI IMG/M metagenome (GOLD analysis project Ga0207433, IMG submission 187559) | Hot spring thermophilic microbial communities from Obsidian Pool, Yellowstone National Park, USA - OP-RAMG-01 (SPAdes) (version 3) | ecosystem: Environmental > Aquatic > Thermal springs... | reverse complement strand
GTAATTTTATAAGAGGTTTGTTAATTTTATGTCTAAATACATATTTTATCGGCCACCATTCAATCTTAAGAGTTTTGAGATTAAGTGCTGGAACTTCTACATTGCCATTTAAATTTACTAGGTTATTAAAAGCGCCATACTTATCTACAAAACTACCTATAGTTTCCATCCTTACAAGTCCATTCTCTTTTATTAAGATGGGTTCGCTCCAATCTACACTGAGCAAGACGTCGTCTATGTCTACTTGTTCTCTTATTGGTATGTAAGGATCAAACCTGCCAAGCTTTGGGTTTCCGCCTGCTAAGATTGCTGTCTGAGCAGGTAAAGTTGCAACTATGGAAGCCTTCGCGATTGATATGGTTTCTAAACTCATCGCTTCTTGTAAAGCAACTCTATCTTGAGGCGAGACTTTACTGAACTCATCGATACAATTGTGAACAAATATTCCATCAGCAACAAAATTATTTGTGCCTGGGACAAATAGGTCAAAAACAAAACCTTCATAATCTTCTTCTTTAACTTCAACAATCTTGTCCAGGAAAAAATCTCTTTGAAGCAACTTTACAATTTCCCCTCTAATCTCTGAGTTTAATTTTTTCTCTAACTTAACAGCTATCTTCTTTAGCTCTTCTCTTGAAGGTTGATATTTTAGATTTTTATAAGGATAAACCATTTTTAAGCTGTACTCGTTCAATAAGGATGTGTTCACACTCTCGACAATCCTTCTACAAATCTCCGCAACTACAAAGCTGGGCAACTTATCACCACAACTTGAAACATCGTGAATTCTCTCCGGAATTTCAACGTTAATTTTTACAGAATACTTTGAGATTAAATCTCTTAGCAAGGATACATCTCTCCTTCCTGTGATTCTAATTATATCTACTTTTTTATCAGTAGGTATCAACTTGGAATAAACATCCAATTTTCTTAGAGCAAGTATAAAGTTCAAGTTCGTTCTCAAATCTTTTCCTATCAAAAATTCTATGTGAGCTACTTTGTATTCCTTTCCTTCTTTCTTACTTCTTTTTATACTTATACATCCGTCAGAATCAAAAACTCCAGCAATAAAAGATTTAAGCACTTCCTCTGGTAAGGAAAGTACTTTTTCTAGAGACCTGCCTACAAGCTTATCATAGAGAAGAACAAAAAGGTTACTTCCGTAGTAAAATACTTTTGACGTAGACTTCACTTTCCTTCCACGAATATTGCTTTCCCTAGAGTCTTCATATTCGTGTAGCTTAGGGAATACTTTGTTCCAGTTTTCAACAAATTTTTTAATAATTTCTGGATGCTTAACCGACTGAGTTATCCTCGCTCCTCGATGATGTTCGCTCCTATTTAAATAACCATCGCCCAATACAAACCCTAGAACGTATCCTAGCTCAGGTGTCACCCATGCCGTTTTAAGTCTTGTTCTTCCATACTTCAACGGTCTTGTTTTCCATTTTTCTATTACACCCAAATCTTTTATAATTTTCTTAAATTGCTTTAAAGTAGGTTGACATCCACCAGATAAAATTTCCTTAGGAAGAGAGAGCTTTCGATTGAATTCTGCAACACTCTTATACTTTCTAAGTATTTCGCTCTTTATCTCCCTTTTTTCATTTTTATTCAAACATACTTTCCAGTTGTCTGGGATTAAGTCGAAGATAAGAATTGGTCTCTCTTTATTTTGTAGTTTGAGCGGAGCTAGAACATACTCTCCTTCCCTGAAATCACCAGCCTTTTTCCACTTAAGGGTATTACCGTCTATAAGCAAGTGTTCAGGAGTTAGTCTTATTTCAAATCCTGAATCTAGTTTTATCTTTAAGATTTTTCCGCTATACTTTTTCCTTCTTATAAGAGTTGCTTTATGCTGGCTTGAGCTTAGGTAGTTAAAGTCAAAAGAAGGCACTATACCGTTTAATTTGCATATTTCCATAATCTCTCTGTTGCACAATATTTTCTCCGACTTTTTCTCGTTGAACAGTCTTGCTATTGGAAGTACCTTATTGTTGAAGATGATCTCCGAGGAAGGATGCAAACAGCAAATGCTCCTGTTCGCCATTACTAAAGCGCCAGCCTCTAAGACCCAACCGCCTAAGAATTCTTCATCTCTCACCACGCTGGCCGTAATTCCAGCCGCCGTAACTCCACTCCCGCTTACGTACTTACCTCTTGGCATAAGCTTTGAAACGAGCTGCATAAGCTGCGAGTTATGAACGATAAAATTGTTTGCTACAAAATTATGATAAGGTAGAACCTGTAAGTCGTAAACCCACTTGGATTTAGATTTAACTTTTTCTATTTTTAGAACCTTCTCCCATATAACATCACTGTTGCTTAACACTTTGAGAAAGATTAGATCCTTCTTGCTACCAAGCATTTCTTTACAAACATCCTTTAAGCAGTTTATAATTCTGGAAAATGTTTTTATAGAAGAATTTCTGCTTAACTTCATTTTGTTTTGCTCGTAAATACTGACTGTCGTTTGGCTTATTTTCAACCTTTCGGCTATCTCTTGTTGAGAAATTCTGATAGCTTTCCTAATTCTTTTCAAGTTTGTGCATGGAGTTGTGTCCAGACTTTCTAAAATTCTTTTAACCTCTTCTAATCTAGCCTCTAATCTTTTTACCACCTTTTCAAGTGTTATCGGCTTTGGTTTTCTGTCTTTCTCCAAATGCTCATAACTAGACCTTGGAAGGCCTAAATCAAATTGTGTTAGTCTTAAGCGCTTTCTTAAGGAAACGAGCTTGTTCATAATGTTAGGAATAAGATAAATGTTTGTTGCTAACTTTCTGTCCAAATTTTTCCTTAATTTCTCTAATTTTTTCTTACTGGTGAACCCTACCTCATTTTTATACTTCAGAACATTTGCTCCAGAAATCGTGAGCCTATAATAACTTTTTAATCTTCCGTTCACTCTTATACGTCTAGAGTGGACTTGAGACAATATTCCAAACCTAAGAAGTAACAACCTAACCTGATTTATAAGTTCTTTACTTGCCGATGTGAAGGAAATAGAACGAGAATAACTGCTTACTTCTCCTTCTCCGTCGAAGAGTGCACGAAGTAAGTTGGCTAAATTATTTTTTGAAGCTCTTAGAACTGCTTGAGGGATTCTCTTATATCTAGATGGCTTAAGTAGTGAGCCGTCTAGCTCTTTTAAGAAATCTATTACCTCGATAGAAGAAAAATACACATCAAAAGCATTTTTACCTTTATGCGGCTTCCTTTCTTTAGGAGAAATTCCGAATAACTTCTTACAACACAGTTTAAAGTCTTTTATAAGCTCTCTGTCTGTATTAGTAAAGTAAATGCACCCTGAGTTTCTCCTCTCTTGAATGTAAGACTCTGAGATAACATAACCTAAGAACCTGCAGAATTCTGGTGTAATTTTTGTAGGGAGCTTAACCCCTTTTGCTCTCTTCCTTCTCTTTATCTTTACGGTCAGCTTGTCCATGTTTCCAAAGGATGGAATTTTTCCAACGACACAAACGTAATCATCTAGACTCAACTCTTCAGCTCTTTTTGCAGTAATGCCATTATCTGACAACGTGAAGAAAAGATGTGTTGGTGAAGTTATTATAGAAGAACCAGTTTGAGTTAGAACTCTATACAGGTAAGGAGGTGCCTGTCTCTTCCAAACTATGTTTGCTATGGTTGGAATTATTCGACAGTTAAGATCCATGGAAAATGTGTCATGGTTCGTGATAGCAAAATAACCATCGTCAATTAACTTTTTCTCTTTCTTTAAAACTTTCTCTACCACATCTTTAATTTTTGTTATGCTTCCATCCTGAAGCGTAACATACGTATTACCGCTAACACATTTACCGCTTGACGGGTCACCTACCAGGAGAATGTGGATGTTTCCTCTGATTCTTGTCTTATCTTTTAACACTTTTGGATCTGCGCCAAAAAGCTGAAGAATTATAGCTTCTTTCACGTCTTCTAAGCCGTACATGCTAGGAGCAATAGAAGCTATAAGCTTGTTGAAAACTTCAGGATCTTTCGCAGCTTCTACTATTCTTTTTTCATCTTCTGGAGTTATCTCAAGTTCTTCCCAAACTGTCTCTACAGACTCTACATGGTTTGCATCTATAAAAATGTCCATTTGTCTAGATCTTGAACCTTTTACCCTTCTAGGAATTTCTTTCAGTATGCCTACTACTCTAATCCTATTTCCTGGATCTGTCTTATTCTGCATTTTTGGTGAAGTCAAATCTTCTTTTAGGTAAATCATTATCTCTGACGGTCTTTCTCCACTAACTATTTCATAAGGCTCCTCTACCATTATCCATCTTGCATCGTAAAGCTTCTGGTTTACAAGCTTGAAACCTTTTCTGTTTCCACATTCACATTCGACTGGAGGTCTTACCAACCTTTCTGTCTGGATTATTGATATGTTCCTACCACATTCAGGGCATTGGAAGATTGCTTCTGAAACCTCTGGCCTAACTTCACTTGCTCTTTTTACTATTCCGTCTACTACAATAAGCTTCCCTATGTGCTCTGAACGTATATTCCTTATTCTTATGTTCCTGTTATCAGGAAGGTTGTAAAACCTTAACCTTATCTTTGCTTCTGAAAGACCAGTATCTATCTGCTTTATAGCTTCTTCCATCGCAGAGATTGTTTCTTCTGGATTTTCTAGCAGATAGTCTGCAAGCTCAACATCAAACTTGTCTAGAAGGGAGAAGTCTACTTCTACTGATTTTTTACCCTCGTTTACAGCTTTGAGTATCTCATCCTTATAGAATTCATTCAAAAATTCTGCAGACCTTTCGATTAAATCTTCTCTTTCCATAGCCAATAATCTTATTAAAATCGATAATTTTATTCTTAACTCATTTTTAAGACTTTTCTAACTCTAGTTAGAGTGTAGAAAAAACAAGGATTTAAACTTTTTCCTAGCTTACTTCCGGATTACATGCAAGAAGCATAGACGTTTGGACAGTTTGAATAGACCGAACAAATTATGTAGTTTGGCTCCACGTCTGTTAGAACTACAGAAATGAGTGCGTTCGTTGCTAAGGTTCTGTTTATGGCTCTAGAGTCTATTCTACCACCTGAATAACCAAAAGTTATGTTCGTTATTATCAAATCTCCAGGGCCTTTGTTCTGAATGAATAATGTCATGTTCTTGCTCAGCATGTCATAGTTTTTCTGCAGGATTATGAAGCTTGCAGTAGAGCACTCAGGCTGAGGCAAGCTTACAGAAACAAAGCCAGAAGCCCAGTAAGCTAAGACACCAGCTATTGTCATGGTTATCGCAATCAACAAAACAGTAGCTACGAGAGGAGATATACCCTTAGCCATATTAAAATTTTTGGCTTTTTTAAATAAATATTTATAAGCTTTAATTTAAGTTCTGTAAAAATAGTAGTTATGAAGAAAAAGTCTATCAAGGCGTTTAAAATACTTTCTGTGGTTGCTTTCCTTCTATCCTTAGCTGTTTTCGTGTACTTTATCGTTTTACCCTTGTTACCTGTAGAAGTTTTGCTTCCTGTTTTATCAGAAACTTCAACTTTAGGGTATGAAAGAGTAGTGCCAAATGCATACGCAGAAGAAGGAATAGGTGTTATAATTCTTTCATCAAAATGTTATGTTGTAGAAGGGAATACAGAAGAGTGGATAGCAAATTCTATAGTGAATGGTTTGGCCAACAGAACAGAGTTCAGGCCTGATGCGCATGACATTCTTCGCGACTTGTTGAAATCCCTTGATATAGAAGTGTTGATGGTAAAAGTAGTTGACATGGTAAACAACACTTTCATAGGCAGGCTTGTTCTTAAACAAGGTAATAAAGTTGTTAGTCTAGATGTAAGACCTAGTAATGGAATAGCTATAGCAGTTCGTGTTGGTGCACCAGTATACATGAGAGAAGATTTGTTGAAAGAGTATGGAAAGTATGTGTGCTAACGCTTCAACGCCTCTTTGAAACTCTTTTCAAAATTCTCTAACTCGTCAAGAATGTTTTCTGTAGCTTTTTCTAGAGCTTCTACAGGAGATCCTTGCGACACTTTTACAAAAATCTTTGGTTCAGACAAGTAAGGATGTTCCTTTATTTGAGCTGCTTCTGTAACTGATTTAACATTCCAAAGATGCTCTCTCAAAGCTTCTGTGAGGGTTATTGTTTCGCCTCTACATTCTAGCATCAAAGACTTCTCATCTTGCTTGACTACATTAAGCTCCATAAAACTATATTGTACAAGCTTATAAATTATTAACATTTATTAACGGTATTTTGTACATTTCTAAATCATCGGTACCTATCCTTGGGCATGCACAGTTTATGAGTACATCCAGCTTTAATCCTTCTAACTTTTGGGGGGAAATTTCGTCCATCGCTAAAAGGTAAACGATTTTTCCTACTTTTTCAAGCTCCATTTTTAGCTCAAGCGGAAGTTTTAACTGTCCCGACTTCCAGCTAATGAGAATACCAACTCTTTTTGCATTTTCAAGCTGGGACTTGTTCCATGCTTCTAATTTTCTAATCTTATTCTTCATTTTCTCCAAATCTTCTATAAATCCTTTTTCAAGGTCTAAGCTTAGCACAGGTTTTTCTGTTTTAAGCGCAAGACCTAAGGCATAGAACTTTCCTGCAGATACGCATAAAAAACAGTCTACGTCTGCCTCTAAAGCAGTAGCAGCTTCTAGTTTGCATCCTAAAATCTGCCCTGGATAGCTTAAATTTTCGGAAACTAAAACCTTTTTTCCCCTCTTCTCTAAGTAGGCTTTTACCTTTTCTAGCACTTTAGCAAACTGAACATTAGTAACTAGGCCTATTCTTTCATACTTCTCCAACTTTCTAAACTCTTTTTCTAAAGTTGGAATTGGGTCTGCATCTAAAAAGTATTCCCAGTAGATCACAGGTATATCGGTTTTTATTCCAAAGTCTGTGTGGCCTATGTGTAAGATTGCATCACATCCTAGCCTTTTTGCCTCCTCATTCCTTATGTCGCAAGCCCCAAAAGTTTTTTCCAGGCAAATTATACATTCGAACCCTTCTTTTTCTAGTGTTTCAGCAATTTCTTGTATCTTTAGCTTAAGCCCTTCTGGAAATTGAATAAAAATTCTTCTGGACCCTAAAGCTTTTAGCCTTTTTATAACTTCCTGCATCTAACAGTCCCCTTCAAAAGTTTCTGGCTCATTTCTTCTTTTAGGTCTTTTATAGATTAGTGCCAACAAAATAAGTATCAGAAATACAAGTATAATAAACTTTGTTGGTATGAATGCTTGGGGACGTTCTTCGTACACACTCAAGAAGGATGTTGCACGAGCCTCTTTTGAGTTTCTTGCTCTTACAGAAAACTGATAGTTGCCATCAGCAATATTACAAGGAACTGTTACGTTGGCGAAAATTGTTTTCCTCTCTCCTGCCTTTAAAGTTACAGAAGGGGTAATGCTTATCCAGCTGGATGCTTCCCCTTCTACTGAGAAGTAAAAGGTAGAATCTTTGTCTCCTGTATTTGTAATATCAAGCTCAATAGTATTGTTGCTACACTTTCTTAAGCTATAGTAGTTTTTCAAGTTTAGGAGTGGTTTAGCTTCTAGAGGCTGAGAAGGGGCAAAGTAGAAAGAAGGATAAACGTAAGAAACTGAAAAGATTGGAGAAGACTTTGTGTAATTGGTACCGCATGCTTCGTATTCTACTATAACCTGGTAGTTTCCTGCTTCTTGGAGGAAACTTGTGCAAGTTAGGGTAAAGCTACTCCCCGGCTCTAGGTAGAGTGTGGAGCTACAGGGCATGCGCCAACAAAAATTACTACAAAGGTATACGTCAAGCTTTGCGTCTACAGAAGTGCTTCCATAGTTTGTTGCAACGACTTTTGCTTCCATATCATTATGAACAAATGCCATAGATGGTACTTCTATGTCCACGCCAAAGTTGCAGTAGCTTGCAGAAGGTGATAAGCAATAACCGTTGGAACATCCGTAGTCACAGTACTGATAGTTTATCCATGATACAGAACAATTAGGATATTGGTATTTTCTTTGTAACCAATTTCCTGAGCATATGTATTCGTCGGTATATCCTTCATCGCATTTTGCGATACAATTCCCGTTTAAACAGCCTTCTGAACAATATTCGACATTCTTCCATTCTATACTACAATCTGCATGCTGATACTTTTGTTGCCTCCAGTTCCACATGCATCTGTACTCCTCCAAAAATCCTTCTGAGCAACAAAAGACGTTTATCTCCTCACTCTTTTCGTTGTCCATAATATCTTTTTCGTTTATCAGCTCGTCTATGCTTGACTTGACAGTATGAGTCCCAGCTACAGTCTTCCACTTGCATTCAACAACTATACTTTCTCCACTCTCCACATCTACTATACGCGTGCAAGGCCATATTTCTTTACCGTCTACAAAAAACCTTACAGTAGATCTTTCTTTCCTTTCGCCGTTGTTTGTTATTGTTGCAGAAAAAACTGCAACGGAATTGCATTCAGCACCATACACTTCTAACGAAGCAAGCTGAAGGTCTCTTATCGGGGTTGGGGGAAGACAGCCGTAAGCCTGAATAGAAATTGTGCTAAGGAAAATTACTATTGCTAATAGCTTTTTCATATTTTTACAATAAACCGAAAAGGATAAAAATCCATCAGCGTTAATAAGTTCGAAAATTAATCTACTTATTGATGGTTTCTAAGGTAAAAGAAAAGGGTTTAGAACTTTTTAAAGAAGGGAGAGTTAAGAAGGAGCTCGAGACTAGCAGAAGAATTCATTTTTCAGTTGTAGGAGAAACAGAAACACATTTCGTGATATACGACAAGCAGACCAAGAAGTTTGACTGTGATTGTATGTACATGACTTTACATAGAAAAATGTGCTCTCATGCCCTTGCAGCAAAGTACTTTTTAGAAAAATCTAAGGGGAAGCTCTCGTAACGTATCTAGGGAATAAAACCACTTCTTTTATGTTTGGTATATCCAAAAGTTTCATGGTAAACCTTTCTATTCCAATGCTAAATCCTCCATGAGGTGGCACACCATACCTAAACACTTCTGTAAACCATTTCAAAGATTCAAGGTTTAGACCCTTTTCTTTTATTTGTTCTACAATCTTTTCATACCTATGCTCTCTCTGGCCACCAGAAGATATTTCTAAACCTTTGAAAATCAAGTCAACACTCCTTGCCCATTCAGGATCTTCATCAACCTTCATCACATAAAAAGGCTTCACTGCAGAAGGAAAACGATTTATGAAGAAGAATTCATGCTTGTACTTTTCCTTCACAAATTCCGCAAGAATCTTTTCAGATTCTTTGTCTAAGTCACTTCCTCTCGGCAATTTTTTGCCATACTCTTCTAGGATTTCATAAATTTTTGGGAACCTAAGCTCTGGAAACGGTAGCTTTGGTACTTTTACCTCTTTTCCTAAAATTTTCAGTTCTTCCTCACACTCCTTTACAACCTTCTTTATTCCAGCAACACACATTTCTTGTTCTAACTTCATCATATCAGTCTCGTCCTTCATGAAAGCAAACTCAGGAGCAATTGTTCTATGTTCTGCTAGATGCGTAGGCTGGTCGGAAGGTTCTGCTCTCCAGCTTGGTCCTAGGTCGTATATCTTCTCGAAACCAGCAGCAATCAATAGTTGCCTATGCAGCTGAGGATCTTGCCTTAGGTATGCCTCTTTACCGAAGAAGTCTATCTTGAAAACTTCAGCCCCACCCTCGGATATACCCCCTATAATACTTGGCGTCCAAACCCTCAAAAATCCTTTTTTCTTTAGGAGGTCTTCCATACCTTCTTGCAACTTTGCCTGAATTTTGAATATTGCAAGGTTTTCTTTCCTTCTGAGGTCTAAGGACCTCCAGTTAAGCCTTGTATCTAGGTTTGCTGGTGTCACCCATCTAGGGTCAAGTGGTAAAGGTGTTTCTGCCCTGCTTATTATCTCTATTTTTTCTGGAACTATTTCAATTCCAACTTTTGCTACTCTACTTTCCACTACCTTACCTTTAACAGAAATAACATCTTCTTGGTGTAAGCTATTAACCAACTCCAAAATTTCCTTAGAAGCCTTACCCCTTTCAACCTTGACCTGAACAGTACCTGTGAAATCTCTTAGAATTATGAAATTTATTCCGCCTAGCAAGCGTACATCATGGCACCAACCGTTGACTATAACCTCTTTCCCTACGCATTCTTTCAACTCATTCGTGTAATGTGTTCTCTCCATTTCTACCACTGGTATAAGAGTATCCAAACTAGAAGCCAAACTAGAAAGTAAGTCAGACTGTTAGAAAAATACCATACCAACTTTTTCACTCTCACTACTTTCCTGAGTACGCATAAAGAAACTAAATAAACTACAAGGCCTAAAGCTAAAGCAAGGTAGAGATTAAAAAATCTAGAAAAAACGCCAACTACTGCTCCTACAACAATTAATATACCGTTTACCTTTTGTTCAGCTTTCATTGCTCTCACTACATTCTTTTTTCTTTCCGATAATAAAATCTTTTAACTTTTTCTGCCAGGATTTTTCCTGTAAAAGTCTGGCAGTAATCCAAGTCTTCCTTACATAAGGAGGAAACTCTTTCTTTTCTTTTAAAACCTTCTCTAAGAACTCTATAGTTCTCTTGTCATGGCTATAGCCTACCCCAAAATCAAACCCAACCTTTCTCTTTATCTCCTCTATTGCCTTATCCCTTTCAACCTTTGCTATGATAGAGGCTGCGCTAACTACTGGAACGCTTTCGTCCAAGTAGTTTTCCACTACTAGATCTCTTTTTTTGTTCTGTAAAAAGCTTACTATCAATTCCTTAAACCTTTTTGTGTTCTGCTCTAAAGAATCTACAAAAACTTTGCCTTCGCTCATGTCTATTATTTGAGCTATTTTCATCGCCTCTATCTTGTCCAAGTTTATTCCCTGTTCCCTGTAAGAGTCTATCTTACAAGGCTGCACACGCATTACTACAATGTTTTTTGCTATTTTTTCTATTTCCTTGGCTAACTCTTCTCTTCTTTTTGGCGAGAGTTGTTTGGAGTCTTTAACACCTAATGCCTTCAGTTTTTTCTCGTCCTTTTTTTCTATGGTAACTCCAGCTATTACCAACGGACCTATCAATGCTCCGCGGCCTGCTTGACGTCAAAAGATTTCGTCGATGCCGCAGAGTAGTATATCTACCACCCCCTTTAAACTTTCAAAAATATCATTATAGCTGAGATTATTATCAAGATTATGCTGGGCACGTGCGAAGCTTTATGTCTTCTTGTTAAAGCCTCGTCTTCTGGTAAGTAGCTTGCTGGCAAAATTCCATGGATATACTTGCGTGAGAACGGAAAGAGCAACATAACACCAGCTCTATCTAGCATATCTATCAGCAAGTGAGCTAAGAGAGGAATAAAAACTGGAGAAAAGCCGTAAAAAGGGATTAGAAGCAAGCTAATTGCAAGAATTCCTGCTATGCTATGAAGCCAACTTCTAGGCCTGTATGCAAGATGGAGTAGAGAAGGTAAATGAACAGACATCCTCCTTGTTATTTTATCGTACAGGAAGCCTAGGAGATGGTCTATGTCTAGGATTACTGACAATATAATTGTTGTTGGCGAAGGTAATTTTTGGTAAAGCCAAAGCCCAAAAACAAAATGTGCTATTGCGTCCATAGAATATTTATGAACTTAGAAGAAATAAAAATGCAATTGTATAGAGGCAAGAGTGTAGAAGAAATTTTAGAAAAGTTAGACTGGAAAGAATTTGAAAAGATAGTAGCAGAAATTTTTAGAGAAAACGAATTTTTCGTGAGAGAGAATTTTAGGTTCAAGACCGATAAAAGGTATGAAATAGATTTGGTTGCAATTAGAGGAAATACTGCAATTTGCGCAGATTGTAAGCAGTGGTGCAGGGGAAGGTATAAGAAATCAGGAATAAAACAAGCAGCCTTACAACAAGAAAAAAGAGTAGAAGAATTTAAAAGGTTCGTCGAGAAAAACTTGATTGTAAGGAAGAGTCTTAAGCTGAAAGAAGGAGCTAGTTTCTACTCTCTTGTAATAACTCTTTTTGAAGAAGAAGTAACAAAGGAAGGTGAAACGTTTGTAGTCCCTGTTTGGAAGCTTAACAATTTCCTTCTTATGCTGGAAGAGTATGCGTAGAGCGTAGGGTTTAAATACTTCATAAATAAATAAGAGATTATGCCATTCGACGTTCATGTCGAAAACATAGTAGCATCGACTTCTCTGAACGTAAAAGTTCCTCTGGGAAAGCTAGTAGCTAAGCAAAAGGAAGCAGAGTATGAGCCTGAACAGTTTCCTGGACTTGTTTATAGACTTTCTAAGCCTAAGGCCGCTGCGCTGATTTTTAGTTCAGGGAAGATAGTTTGTACAGGGGCAAGGAATATAGAAGACGTAAAGAAGGTTATTAAGAAAGTTGTGTCCCTTATAAGAAAGAGTGGTGTGAGAGTTCCTGAAAGCTACAAAATAGACATAGAAAACATAGTAGCTTCTGCAAAGATAGATGCAAGAGTTAACCTAGACAAGATTGCATACAACCTAGAAGGTTCAGAGTATGAGCCTGAGCAGTTTCCTGGACTTGTTTATAGACTGGAAGATCCTAAGGTAGCTTTCCTAGTTTTTAGTTCAGGGAAGATAGTTTGTACAGGGGCAAGGAATATAGAAGACGTTCACGTTGCTATCAAGAAGATATTCAACAAGATCAAAGAGATAGGAGCATTGATGAAAGAAAAATAAGCTTTATTTTTTAATTTTTCTATAAGAATTTATACACGCAGGTGAGCCTATGGAACTGACAGAAGAACAGAAGGATTTAGTTCAACAGTTTCAGTTTTACCAACAACAGCTCCAGAGCATTCTCTTGCAAAAGGACTCCATAAGGTTGCAAGTAGCAGAGATAGAAGAATCTCTAGAAGAACTTAAAGCAAGCAAGGAAAAGGATGTTTACAAGATTGTAGGAAGTATAATGGTGAAAAAGCCTGCTGAAGAAGTGAAGAAAGAGCTGGAAGAAAACAAGGAAAGCTTGGACGTTAGGATGAAAAGTATGGAAAAGTTTGAGGAAAAAGTTACAGAAAAGTTGAAAGAGTTGCAAGAAAAGTTGAAAGGTATCGTAGGGTGAAACTTATGGTTGATTATAAGCCTATAATAGAATTGCTGGATAGAGTGATAAACGATAAGACCATACCTAAAAACATAAGGGCTGCCGCAGAAAATGCGAAAAACTCATTAAACACAGACCAACCAGAAGACCTTAAAATAAGCATAGCTATAAACTGCTTAGATGAAGTCTCAAACGACCCAAACATGCCAGTTTATGCTAGAACAAGAATATGGAACATAGTAAGCATGCTTGAACAAGCGAGAAAAGAAGTAAGTATTTAAGTTTGGAAGTCAAAAATAAATTATCGTGATAAGATGGTACTAAAAAAGTTGAAAGAAAAGATTTCTCCTGAAGTAGAAGAAGAATTTGTGGAAATTTCTGAAACTCCTAGGGAAGAAAAAAAGGTGAAAGTTAGAGTTGAAAACTTAAACAGTTATTCGGACGTGGAAAAAATACAGCAACTCCTTAGAGAAGGCACGATAGTCTTCCTTAAAATTAAGGAATTAAGAAACAAAGACATAAACGAACTGAAAAGAGCTGTAGACAAGTTGAAGAAAACTATAACTGCAATGAACGGGGATGTTGTTGGAGTAGACGAAGATTTTCTTATTCTTACCCCAAGCTTTGCCAGCATCTTTAGGGGGAAGTAACAAGCTTTCCTGCATCTCTTAATCCTATTTCTTTGTTAACAAGCTTCCAAACAATTTCCAAAAGTTTTTTTATTTCTACTCTAACTTGTTCTGTAGTATCACGTGAGCGAATAGTTACTGTGTTGTCTTTCAAAGTATCATAATCTATGGTTATACCAAGAAAAGTTCCTGCTTCGTCTGCTCTTGCATACCTCTTTCCTATTGAGCCTGCTTCATCATAGTAAGCATCAAAGCAAGGCTTAATCATGTTATAAACTTCTCTTGCCTTTTCAGGAAGATCATCTTTGCTAACAAGTGGAAATACTGCTGCAACATAAGGAGCTATTTTTGGTTGGAACTCAAACCAATCCCATCCTCTTTTCTTGTCCTCCCTAAAAGAATAGAGCAAAACTGCGTAGATGGTTCTGTCAACACCAAAAGAAGGTTCTACAACATGTGGAATTATTTTCTTCCCGCTCTCAACTACAAAAAAGCTTTCGCCAGAATGTTTCATGTGACTCTTTAAGTCATGATCAGTTCTGTAAGCATTTCCAACAACTTCTTTCCACCCAAAATCAAACTTTATCTCCATGTCAAAGTTTCCTGCGCTATAATGAGGGGTTTCTTCTGGAAGCATGTGTCTAAACCTTATCGCTTCTTTTGGTATTCCTAGCTGTTGGTACCAAAGAAACTCTTTAGCGATGAAGTATGCTATATAATCGTTCGGCAAAATTTTCTCTTTTACAGCATCTTCTAGCTTCATCTCAACAACATTTTCTTCTCCTTTTTTCTGCTCTTCTCTTGTAAGAATTGGGACTTTTTCCTTAGCAACCTTTTCAAAGTTTGGATTAGGCTTTTCTGGGTTGAAAAAGTATTCTATTTCCATTTGGTTAAATTCTCTAAGCCTAATCAGCCATTGTCTTGGTGATATTTCATTCCTGTAGGATCTTCCAACTTGAGCAATACCAAATGGTAGACCTTTGCGGATAAAAGAAGCTATGTTCTTGAAGTTTACGAATATGCCCTGAGCTGTTTCTGGTCTTAGGTAAGAAATGCTACCAACAGCAGGACCGACTTGAGTTGAAAGCATGAGGTTAAAGACTCTAACTTCACTTAGCTCACCCTTACACTTTGGACACTTTATTTCTTTTTCTTTTATTATTGCAGAAAGCTCCTCCGGCTTCAGGCCTTCTACAGACATTTTCGTTTTTTCTTGTATCAAGTTGTCTGCCCTGTAAAAGCTGTTGCATTTCTTGCATTGAGTTATTGGATCTACAAAGCTTTCTAGATGCCCAGAAGCTCTCCAAACCTTTTCAGGCATTATAGTAGCTGTCTCTACCTCAAAAATGTTTTCTTCAGATTTTACAAAAAATTCTCTCCAAAAATTTTCTATTTTTCTCTTGAGAAGCACTCCAAGAGGGCCAAAGTCAAAGAAACCACTTAGTCCGCCATAAATTTCAGAAGAAGGCCAAACAAACCCTCTTCTCTTTGCAATCTGCACTATCTTTTCTATCTCCATAAAAATCTTTTCTTGTGTAAGAATTTATTTTTTCAGCCAGCCTTCTAGGCTTGACTGTCTACCTCTTGAAAAAAGGTCTTCTAGCTTGGACGTAAACTTTCTCACCCTTTCTTCAGAAAAGTCATGCTCCTTTACCAAAAATTCTACAAGCTTTTCTGTCTTAGGTTGTTTCCATTCAATCTTGTAATTGTCTGTAACTGGTGGGTTTAGGAAAAAGTTAAAAATCTCTTCTGGAGTAATGTTCCAGTTCCATTCCACCTTTTCAAATATTTTTTCAAGAGTCTTGTTCTCCTTTACAAAAGCTAAAGCCTTCTTCGGGCCAAACCCTTTCACACCTGGGTTATAGTCTGTACCAACAAGAATGCCTATAAGAATGAGCTGTTCTCTAGTAATTCCAAGCTTAGAAAGTACTTCCTCCAATTCTATTAACTCAGGGTTCACTTCCACATAAACTTCCTTGTTAGGAAGCTTTCTCCTTCTGCTGATAGAAATGTTTCTCACTAGTCTAGAAGATCCTGCAAGTAAAGAATCGTAATCTTGAGAAGCAGCAGCCCAAACATCACCTTTCTTACACATGTAAGCAGCTTGCATTTCTCCCTCAGAAGGAGCTTGGACAAAAGGAATTCCCATTAAGCCTAAGAGTTTTTTAGCATCTTCTACTATCTCTTCAGTAATGCTTGAAGTTGCCTGAGCATACTTTTTAGCTTCTTCTCCTTTTTCTAGAGCTTCTTCCCATTTTTTTGTAGCAAGCTCCTTTACTGCCTTTCTCTCTTCTATCTCTACTCTCTTAAATTCAGGCGGTTTCCCGTCAAAAACCCAAACAGTCTTTATTCCTGCTTCTATCAAGTTTACATTTCGGTAGAACAAGCCTGAAAGATGAGAAGTTATCCTTCCTTTACTATCCCTTAAAGGTTCTCCTGTCATTTTATCTCTGATTATTGATAAAAACTGGTGAATAAAGTTGTAAGCATCGATGGCAATTGTTTTCCCTGAAAGGAAAGATAGCTCTATTTCTTTAGAAGGGATTATAGCTCCAATTTGCACTCCCATGGTTTACATTAGGAATTACAAAAATTAAAAAGAAAAAGCTTATCTTTTCTTTCTTCTTGCAGTTCTTGGTTTTCTTGTTACTGCTTTCTCTTCTTTTGCTAGCTCTCTTTCTATCTTCCACTCGTCCCATTCTAGCCAAACTATGAAAACGCCTATTAGTAGAACTAAAATTGGGATTGCACCGTTAAGTACTGTTAGCAAGTCACGCCAGGCAGGCTTTATGTTGTAAGATGGAAGCCCGTAGATTATGTAATACAAGCTTGCTATCACTAGGATTATGCCAATAATCATTTTGGCTATCGGCTGCATGAACTCACTTATTTTAATTAGAAAGTAGTATTTAAATTCTTTATCTTAACTAGAAAATTTTGAGCAGTAGTAGAGATTTCAAGAATTGTAGGAAAATGTCAAGCTTTGAGACAGGCGGAGTTGGAGCTGGTGTAACAACCGTAAAACTTGCAGTAGCTGGTGCTAATACTGTTGGCTCGCTATATATAGTTGGTATAGCAACAAATTGATGAGAACCACTTCCAAGCCACATGGGCAAAGAACAATTTGCTTCAAGCTTAGC
>Ga0207433_10008404_pt1 | contig 16820 bp, 16 predicted proteins | sample YelNatPaOPGAMG01_FD_187559 | JGI IMG/M metagenome (GOLD analysis project Ga0207433, IMG submission 187559) | Hot spring thermophilic microbial communities from Obsidian Pool, Yellowstone National Park, USA - OP-RAMG-01 (SPAdes) (version 3) | ecosystem: Environmental > Aquatic > Thermal springs... | reverse complement strand
AAGGGCAGGATGGGTTCGTAAAATCCTCCGCTTAAAAGTTCCAGCTGCTTTTTTTCCAGGAGCTCCTGAATCAGGTCCAGGTAGTCCCGGCGATTTTTTTCTAACAGGTATTCGAAAATGGGACCGGAATTGTGCAGAGCTACCTTGATGGAGGGAAATTCCTTCAGGGTCTGAATAAAGGGAAGGTAAGCCTCCCTTAAGGCCTTCTCGAAGACCTCGTCGAAGTTTCCTACCGGCTGATGGTTGTGAATGCATATAATGAATTTCCTCATAAAGCCTCCTTTTGGGCCTTTTTAAATGGGGACTGTCCCCAATTTCATCATACAATTTTTGCCCAAAAATCAAAAATTGCGTCCTTGAGGGCAGATCAGAAAAGGATTTCCCGCCCCACAAAAAATGGGGACTGTCCCCATTTATTTGACAGGGGGTAGCTCATCCCCTAATATGAAAAATTGTGAAAATAACATTCGTAACTGCAGAAGCCTCTCCCTTCGCTAAGGTTGGGGGGCTGGGAGACGTGGCCAGCTCCCTGCCGAAGGCGCTCGCTCAGAAAGGGCATATCCTTTCTGTCCTCCTTCCCGGATACACCACGGTCCCTGAGATCTCTCAGATGGAGGTCCTCTCCAATTTTCGCCTCCCCTGGCAGGGAGGGGAGGAGGAAGTCCGCCTGCGCAGGAAGAGCCTCTGGGAGGTCAACTTTTACTTTTTAGAAAATCAGAGATACCTGAGCAGGGAAAAGGTCTACGGCTATCCCGACGATCACCTGCGCTTCGCCTTTTTCTCCAGAGCCGCCCTGGAATCCCTGAAAGTCATCGGTTTCCCCGAAATCCTGCACCTTCATGACTGGCATCCCTGCGCCACCTTCCTTTATCTGGAGACCATTTACCGGGATAACCCGGATTACGCTAACTTAGCCAAGGTCTTCACCATTCACAACCTGGCCTTCCAGGGCGTTCAGGAACCGCGTTTTCTGAACGAGGCGGGCATACCCATCTCCCCTCGGGACGAGAGGGTGGAATTCTACGGCAAGGTCAACCTGCTCAAAGCCGGGATCATCTGTGCAGACATGGTGACCACGGTGAGCGAGACCTATGCGCGGGAAATCCAGACCCCTGCTTTGGGCCTGGGCTTAGAGGGAGTCCTCACCCTGCGCAAAAAACAGCTCGTGGGGATCGTGAACGGCATTGACACCGAGGAGTTCGACCCTGCGGAGTTTGGCTACAAGTCCGGGGATCCTTCCCTTTTCAAATCCCAGGCCAAACAAAACCTGCAGAGAAAGTTAGGGTTGGAAGTAAACGAAGAAATTCCCCTCCTGGCCATCATCTCCCGTTTGACCGAGCAGAAAGGCCTGGACCTTCTCCTCCCTATTTTTGACCACCTGATGTCCCAGAACGTGGAGTTGGTGATCCTGGGGCAGGGGGAGGAAAAGTATCAATCCTTCTTTAAGGAAGCGGCCTCTCGCTATCCGGGAAGGTTTTCCCTGAACCTCACCTTTGATCCTGATTTGGCTAAACTTATCTACGCTGGAGCGGACATCTTCCTCATGCCCTCGCGCTTTGAGCCCTGTGGTTTAGGACAGATGATTGCCATGCGCTACGGGACCATCCCTGTGGTGCGCAAGACAGGGGGATTGGCGGATACGGTATTTCACTTTGATCCGGAAACGGGGACAGGAAACGGCTTTCTCTTCAGCCAGTACGAACCCCACCCCTTCCTGGAGGCCATTAAGGAGTGCCTGGAGGTCTACAAGGACAAAGGTCTCTGGAGGCAGATAGTGCGCAATGCCTTTTCCAGCGATTTTTCCTGGGGAAGGGTTGTCTCCAAATACGAGGAGGTCTATCGCCGAGCTATTTTCCTCAACGGAAAAAAGATCGGAACGGTCTTTCCCCCTGAAATACGCAAGGACCCGATTTTGGAGGAGTGGGCCATCATTGCCAAAGGAAGGACTAAGAGGCCCAGCGATTATGCCTCCAAGGAAGACGAGTACCAGAAGAACCAACTGGAAAACTGCCCATTCTGTGCGGGAAACGAGAAAATGACCCCGGATGAGCTTTATGCTTTCCGCCCCAACGGGGGGAAACCCAACTCTCCAGGGTGGGAAGTGCGGGTCTTCGACAACAAGTATCCGGCCCTGATGAAGGATGAGGAGCCTGCGCACGGTCATTCCTGGCTTTTCACTCACATTTCCGGGGTAGGAGCGCACGAGGTAATCGTGGAGACCCCCGATCATCACAAAGACCTCCCCGACCTTTCCCCGGAACAGTTAATCCAGGTCCTCCGCGCTTACCGGGAAAGGTATCGGGTCCTGTCCCTGAACAAGGACCTGCGCTACATTTTAATTTTCCGCAACCACGGGCGTTCAGCAGGAGCTTCCCTTTCCCATCCTCACTCCCAGCTCATCGCCACCCCCATCGTTCCCCGGCGCATCAAGGAAGAGCTGGATTCCTCCCACACCTTCTACGAACATACGGGAGAGTGCATCTTCTGCGCTTTGATCAGGGAGGAATTAGAACAAAAGCAGAGGCTGATTGCGGAAAACGGGGATTTTTTGGCCTTCGCTCCTTACGCTTCCCGTTTCCCCTTCGAGACCACCATCATCCCCAGGAGGCACCAGGCTGCCTTTTCCGATGTAGAGAACGGAGAGCTCTCCTCCCTGGCGCAAATGCTGAAGGAGGTCCTGGGAAAGCTGAAATACGTGGTGCACGACCCTCCCTACAATATGATGATTCACTCCTCCCCTCTGGGCCTGTTGAACATCCCTTACTATCACTGGCACATTGAGATCATTCCGCGCCTGACCACCCCTGCAGGCTTCGAATGGGGAACGGATTTTTACATCAACCCCACACCCCCCGAGGAGGCCGCCAGGTTCTTAAGGGAGGGTAAGCCCTGAAAGAGCGCGGGCTTTAAGCTTTTTTCATCCGCAGAAGGAATTTATTCAGCTTCTCTTTTCCCCTGGAGAGATATTTCAGGTAGCGGTTGATTTCCTCAATCTTCATCAACCAGGAAAGAAGGGCGTAAATCAGGATCCCCAGGCCGCACACTAAGGCCAGAAGCACGAGCCTTGCCCAGAAATTTCCGGGATGGAGCCAGGAGAGGACGCCCTGCCAGAGGAAATAAACCGAGGCTCCCATGAGCAAGGAAGCTACGGTCATCTTTAAAAGCTCCAGGAAAGACCCTTCCAGTATTCCCTTACCAATTTTCCTCTGAAGCAGAAGGTGCAGGAGGAAGTAGTTTAAAAAAGCGGCCAGGGATGTGGCCAGAGCGATCCCTGAGGCTCCCATCACCTTGGAAAGAAGCAGGTTCAAAATGATGTTCACGGCCACGGCCAAAAAACCCAGCTTCATGGGAGTGATGGTGTCGCGCAGGGTAATGAAGGCGTTGCTCAGGAGGGCGTTGCCCCCGTGAGCGAAAAGGCCCAGAGAATAAAAGACCAGGGCCCCGGAGGTAAGGAGAGTATCAGCAGCCGTGAAGGCACCGTGCTGGTAAATGGCAGCAATGATGGGGCGGGATAAAAAGACCAGGCCAGCGGTGCTGGGAAGGACGATGTACCAGAGGGCCATGAGCCCGCGGGAAAGGGAACGCTTAAAATCCAGCATGGCTGACTGTGCCACGTAAAGGGAGAGGGTGGGGTAAATGGCCTGGGCCACGTTGGCGATGAACATACCCTGGGGAATTCCCATAATCTTGGAGGAGTAATTCAAGGCGGAGATGGAGGCCTCGGGAAGTCCAGAAGCAATCGCCCGGTCCACGAGCAGGTTTAAAAGGCCAGCTGAGCTCCCGATGATGATGGGGATCACCATCTTGAAAACCAGAGAAAGGTTGGGATCCCTGAAACGCAGGCTAAATTTCAAGTAGGGCTTACGAGAAAAAAGGCCCCCTCCCACAAGCAGGAATTGGAAAATCACCGAACCCAGGGTGCCGATGATCAGGCTCAGGATTCCGTTCCGGGAGGCCAGGAGCACCACGGCTAAAATCAGAAAAACGTTGTTCAGGAGGGCGGCCATGGCGGGAAGCAAGAAGTGCTGGTAAGCGTTGAGCACGGCCGTGAATAGGCCCAGGAGCGTTCCCAGAATTATCGTGGGAATCATATATTTTGTGAGCCAGCTTGCCAGTTCTTGCTGGCTGGGCCCAAAGCCGGGAGCCACGATCCTGGTCACCTCGTCGGCAAAAAAATAGATCAAAAGGGAGATCAAAATTAAAAGCAGGGTGAGGAGGGAAAAAATCCTGGAGGTCAAAGCCCAGGCCTCTTTCTCGCCCACTGTCTCCTTCACCCGGATGAAAACGGGGATGAAAGCGGAAATTATGGCCCCGGCAATAATCGTGCCGAAGACGTTGGGCATGATCTGAGAAACGAAAAAGGCATCCGTGATCCAGGAGGCGCCGAAGAAATCGGCAATCACGATCTCCCGCAGCAGGCCCAGGGGCTTGGAGATAATGGAGATAATCGTTAAAAGCAGGGCCGCTTGAGCTGCGGTCTGCTTCTTCAAAAAGGAAACGATGTTTGCTCCTCTGGGGTTCTCGGTCTGGACTTGCAAAGGCTTCTATCCCTGTTTCAGAAATTCAAGGAGCTCTGAGGTTTTTTTCTCCAAGAGTTCTGCGCTTTTAGCCTCCACGTTCAAGCGCACCAAAGGTTCGGTCTGGGAGGGCCGCAGGTTGAAACGCCACTCTGGATAATCCACGGAGACCCCATCCAAAAGGGAAATTTCTCCGTCTGAAAAGGCTTCCCTGGTGCGCTGAAGGAGCTCCCCGGGGTCCTTGACCTGAATGTTGATCTCCCCGGAAATGAAGTATCGGGACTTCAAGGGTTGAACGAGCTCTGACATTTTCAGGTTCTTGACGCTCAAGAGTTCCAGGATCAAAAGGGCCGGGATCATCCCGTTATCTGCGTAGAAGTTTTCTCGAAAATAATAGTGCCCGGAGGCCTCTCCTCCGAAAATGGCGTTCTCCTGCCGCATTCTGGCCTTGATGAAGGAATGGCCCGCCCTGTTCAGAAGGGGAATGCCCTTGTTTCTCCTTGCAGCTTCCAGATTAGCCCAGATCAGACGGTTATCGAAGATCACCTTCTCTCCCGGATGCTTCCTCAATATGGCCTCGATCAGCAGGGCGGTGATGTAGTAGCCCTCCACAAATTCCCCTCGATCGTCAATGAAAAAGCAGCGGTCAGCATCCCCATCCCAGGCTATCCCTAAATCGGCTTTCTCCTCCCGCACTGCTTGCACTATTTCCTGGCGGTTTTCCTGGAGCTGGGGATTGGGTTCGTGGGAGGGAAAGCGCCCATCGGGAATGAAGTTCAGGGGAACAATCTGGATCTGGGGAAGGGAGGAAAAGACGTGTTTGGCAACCATCCCCGCCACTCCATTCCCCGCATCCATCACCACTTTCATGGGACGGATCAGCCTGGACTCAATGAAGGAGAGCACGTGGTTGGTGTAATCCTCGTAAATATCCCTCTTTGCCATCCGAGGGGGGGAGTAAGGGCGAAAATCCATTTTTTCGTATAAAGAGGCCAGCTCCGGTAGCCCTGATTCCCCGCTTAAGGGAACCACGTTCTCCTTGAGCAGCTTGAAACCGTTGTACTCTGCGGGATTATGGGAAGCCGTGACCATGCAGGCTCCCTGGTAGCCGTAATAGCCCAGAGCGAAATAGACCATGTCGGTGGAGACCATCCCGACATGGGTAACCTGGCAACCCTCTTCCAGAGCTCCAGCGGCAAAGGCCTGGCTCAGGGCAGGGGAGGACAGACGGGCATCGTGTCCGATCACCAGCTCTCTTAGATGGAGGAGCTTTACGAAGGCCCGCCCGATGCGGTAGGCCTTTTTCTCGTCCAGCTCTTCCGGATAAATTCCCCTGATGTCATAAGCCTTGAAAATCCCCTCCATCTCAAAGCCTCCAGATGTTTCCCTCTAAGCCCCGGAAAGCGTTTCTCGTGTCCACAACCAGTTTGCTTTCCCTGGCAATCTGCTGATAAGGGAAGATTTGATGAGCGGTGAGGAGGAGCACGCAGTCCGCTTCCTTCCAGGGCCTATCCTCCAGGGAAAGGGAGTGCATGTTTTCCCCTCTGACCTCCAGTAAGGGAACGAGGGGGTCACAATACTCCACTCGGGCCTCCCTTTCCCTAAGCAGGGGAATGATCCTTAAAGCTGGAGATTCCCTCAAATCGCTGATGTCCTGCTTGTAGGAAACGCCCAGGATAAGGATTTTGCTTCCCTTGAGGGGTTTCCCTTCCTTGTTTAGAGCTTCGGTCACCAAATCCACCACGAAGTAGGGCATGGAATCGTTGATTGCCCCGGCCAGCTCCACAAATCTCAAGTTGAAATCATAGGCCCTGGCCTTCCAGGAGAGGTAGAAGGGGTCGATAGGAATGCAGTGTCCTCCCATTCCCGGTCCAGGGTAGAAAGGGGTGAAGCCGTAGGGCTTTGTGGAAGCCGCTTCGATCACTTCCCAGATATTGACCTTCATCCTCCTGGAGAGCTGGGCCAGCTCGTTGACCAGGGAGATGTTCACCACCCGGTAGGTGTTTTCCAGGAGCTTGGTCATCTCCGCCACGCGGGGGGAGGAGACCGGAACAACTCGTTCCACGATGGAGCTCAGAAGGAAGGCTGCCAGTTCCGTGCAGGCTGGCGTCATTCCCCCTACCACTTTGGGGGTATTCTGAATGCGGTAAACCTTGTTCCCGGGGTCCACCCTTTCTGGAGAAAAGGCCAGGAAGAAATGAAGGCCAGCTCTCCTTCCTCCTCTTTCCAAAAGGGGCAGAAGCACTTCTTCTGTCGTGCCCGGATAGGTAGTGGAAACCAGGACCACCAGTTCCCCCAACTTTAAATAACGGGCCACGGCTTTACCGGCGCTGATTATGTAAGAAAGGTCAGGCTCTCTGGTAGGGGTAAGCGGAGTGGGAACACAGATAAAAACTGCATCTGCGCCCGCCAAAGCCTCGCTCTCTCTAAAGGTGGCAGAAAAACCCTTTTTCAGGGCATATTCCACCTGAAGGGAGGGAATGTCGTCCACATAGCTTTTCCCCTCGTTGAGGGCCTTCACCTTCTTTTGGTCCTTTTCCAGGCCCACCACGGGGAAGCCCTCCCCGGCAAAGGCCAGAGCCAGAGGCAGCCCTACATATCCCAGGCCAATTACCGCTATTCTGAACTCCCTGCGCTGGATTTTCTCTTTCCATTCATTGAGGTTCTGCATTTTGCCTTCCTTTCACACATCGAGGATCACTTTAATCTTCCAGAGCCCGCCCTCCCTGGAGATGGAAAGGCCGTGATAAGTGGCAGCCTTAACCGTAATTCCAGGCTGGTGCCTCTGGGAGGAAAAGCGCTCACCCCGGAGCTCCGCCCTGAGGCTCTTCTTTCCCAGTTTCAAGATCCGGGCATCCTTTAAGACAAAGCGCTGAGCATCAAAGAGAAAGATAATCTCGTTTAAAAAATTCACAAACAAGGACTCCCGATCAGGTTTCTCTATTTCCACTGTCCTCTTTAAACGCCTCCAGATTTTTCCTTGAACGAGGAGAGAGGAAAGGGCAAGAGCCGAGGCTTGGAAGGCCTCCCTCAGGGTGCGAGCTTTGATTAAAAGTCCCATGTCCGCAGTATGGGAAAAAACTTCCACTTTCATGACAACAATTTTAGCAAATGGCGTTAAAAAATACTTCCGGCCAAAGAGTGTGGTAAAATATAGCAGGCGGAAGGAGGAGTATTTCGTTGAGCAACTTGATTCAAGAGATGGAAAACGCGCTCCTGCGCATCAAATCTGTTTTGGGAGCTAAAATTGTCACCGACCAAAAGGGGGAGATTGTGGAAGTTCACATTTTGGCTACTGACCAGAGAAACCCGAAACAGGTCGTCAGAGACGCCGAGTCCACTTTGCTTGTAAAGTTTGGCAAAAAAGTGGATCACAAAAAAATTGGCGTTGTCCAGCAAAGCAAAGGAGAAACGGAGCACTCCCTGGAGGGAAGGCTAAAGTTCGTGGGCATAAATACCATACCCGGAGAGCAAAACCTATTCGAAGTCGTTCTCCGTGATCCAGCCGGGATTGAACATTCCGGTCAGGTCTTCATCAGGGACCCCATGCAGAGGCTTGGGGGTATGGGGCAGGCGGCTGTGGCTGCAGTAAACCACTTTCTGGGCGAAGAGAAGCTGCATCTTCAGGGGATTTACATGCTGAGGACTGCGGAAATGCCCTTCATTATTTCCTCCGTCCTTTACAGGAGGGGGAAAGACAATTTAGTTCTGGCAGGGGCAGCACCTGTCAGGGGAAGTGAGGAAGAAGGGGCTGTAAAGAGCGTTTTAAGCGCCATAAACCGCCTGCTCCCCAAAATGGTGGAGGGGAAAATATAATCAAATTCATCCATTAGAGCCTTAAAGAAGGGTGGTGGATATGGTCGCTCCTTCACGGAAAAAGGGGCCAGTTTTTCTTTTTAAGGAAGCACTTTTCTTTTTTGTCCTCCTTGCCGCGCTTTTTCTCTGGGATCCTCCCTTTATTTTCTCTCCCGGATGGGCTGAGGCGAACCCGGTTAAATTTTGGATAGGCCAAACATATTACGAAGCCTGGGGTCAGAGATACTTTATGGATGTGGCTCCATACATCAGCCAGGGGAGAACATACGTGCCAGTGCGCTTTTTGGCCTATGCCCTGGGCGTTAAAGAGGAAGGCGTCCAATGGGATGGAGCTACTCAGAGCGTGACCCTGAGCAGGGAGGAGGTCATCCTAAATTTCCAGCTGGGCTCTTTTCTTCTAAAGAGAAGGGTGGACAAGGGTTCATGGATCGCTTTAATGATGGACGTAGCTCCCCAGATGAAGTCCAACCGGGTTTTTCTTCCCGTCCGATTTTTGGCTATGGGATTGGGGTATTCCGTTTCCTGGGAACAGGAAGCACAGCAAGTGACCCTAATTCCCGGAAATTCTTCCTGGGCTGAAGAGCTCCTTCTGGAGCCCAATCCGGTGCAACCGGAAAAGGGCCTGAACATTCTGGTGCGAACCCCAAGCCCATCCGGCCAGGTTGAAGTGAGGTTCCAGGGCGTGCGCTGTTCCAGCGAGCCCAATGAATTCTGGCGTCAGAGGGAGGATGTTTCCCTGCAACCAGGAGGACCGGGAGAATGGGTAGTGGGATTGATAGCCCCGGGTCGTCCGGGGATCTACCCCGTGGAGGTTAAGATTGGGGGCTTCATTTTTACCTGTGAGGAATGGCTTTTGAAAGTTTACCCCCAGGGCTTTCTCCAGCAACCAGGATATGAAACTGCGGAAGAGGCCGTGAAGGCGCGCTTTCTACAGGATTTTCCTGATTGCACGCTAAAAAAGATAGAGTATCGGAGCCTGCTCCCGGATGATGAGCGCGATCCTCGCTTTCATGCCCTTTACCTTCTCACCTTTTACCAGCCTTACGACATGCCCGCTTTACCTGCAGGAACGCACAGCGTTTTCTACTATGTACTCAAAGACGGTCCCTCTGGCTTATGGCGAGCGCTCAGCTGGGGCACTGGTCCATAGGAAGGGCCTTGAGTCCATTGTTTTCAAGCAAATCGGGGCTCAAAAAATTTTTGTTTTACCCCTTGACTTAAATCCTTTATAATCTCTTCTGGACGGCGCATTCTGAAGCGGGAAACTCCCTTGAGCGGAGCGCTCTTTTGGAGAACAAATGAGTGCGAAAGGGGGTATCCCCATGAGACGCTGGTTAACCAGAGCTCTGTGGATTGTGGCCACCATTGCTTCCTTGATCCTGGCATCCGGAGCGGAATTAAAGTGGGGCGGCAAATAGCGAACGCCTGAGGGGAGTGCGCCGTCTAATAAAAGGATGAAACAATATTTTCCGATAGGGCAAAAGGTCTATCTGGCGCTGATCATCGCAGGGGGTATAGCTGTTCTTTATTTAACCTTCCCTTACTGGCGAACAACCTCAATCGTAAATTTCCTAATTTTTGCCACCATCAGTTATCTGGCAAATATCCTTTTAGTTCCTCTCCCCAAGTTCAAGGTTTACCTATCTGTGGCCTCACACATGAATTTTGCGGCCCTGTTTCTCTTTGGCCCTTTTGCTCTTTGGATTCCGGCTTTAACCGGGGCCCTTCCGGACAGTCTCCCTTTAAAGAAGCCCTACGTTTACCTTTTCAACGGAGCTCAGCTCGCCCTCTCCTACGGGCTGGCAGCTTTGACCTATTACAGGACTGGAGGGGTCGCCCTTGCTGTGGCGCTGATTTCCCCTTCAAAAACTATTCTTCCTGCTCTCTTTTCCGGGTTAGCCTTTTCTTTAGCCAACATTAGCCTCAACGCCGGCGTGATTTCCTTCGATGAAGGCAATTTCTTCAAGGTTTTCAGAAGCCTCTTCCGCTGGGAGTTTCCCAATATTTTAATTGCGGCTCCCTTCGCCCTCTTTCTGGCCTACATCTTCACCCAGTTAGGCTATCTGGGGCTGGCAATTCTCCTTTTGCCCATGCTCGCCTCCCGCTACATCTTTCAGGCCTATATCCGTATCCAAGAAACCCATTCGGAGACCATCCGCGCCCTGATGACCACTGTGGACAAGAAATTTGGTCAGCCCGGGCGCAACCAGAAAGTTTACCATTACGCTCTCCAGGTAAGTCAGAGCCTGGGGCTTTCTCCAGAGGAAGCGGAAATTTTGGGTTACGCCAGCTACTTGAGGCACATTGGATTGATCGGAATTGAGAACAGCACACTGGAATTAGCTCTTTCCCAGCCTATCTGGTCCTCAAGCCCGATCATCGTCAATGCCCTGCTTGCGGGCTCCCAAATCTTAGAGCACACTGAGACCCTGGAAAAAGCTGCCCCCTTCATCCGGCTGCACCATGAAAGATGGGATGGAACCGGACCATGGGGGCTAAAAGGTGAACAGATTCCCCTGGGGGCCAGGATCATCTCCGCCTGCGAATACGTGGAAGAACTGGAAAACCGGGGGGAAACCAGGGAGGAAATCCTGAAAAGCTTAAGGGAAAAAAGCGGGAAGCACTTCGATCCCCGCATTGCGCAAGCGCTGATTGCTATCGTGGAGAACGAAAAAGATGAAAAGAAACATCCTTAGCTACCTTCTTATCCTCTCTCCCGTTTTTCTCGTTTCCGGATGGTATGCCTTCTCCTTGAACCCCGGCTCTTTCTGGAACATTTTGCTTCTGGCAATTCTGGCTTTTCTCCTGCGCTCCCTGGACCTTTTCTATTTTGGGGAAGTGATTTCTCCCGCCTGCGCCGTAACCGTAGCCTCGCTCTTCCTCTTCCCCGCTCCCTTTGCCCTTGTAGTGCTTTTGGCTTCCCTCCTCGGGGGGTTCGTCTTCCTGCGCTTCACCCGCATCTCGCCGGAAAGCTTTACCAGATCCATTGCCTCCGAGCTGGGCGGTTTTTTGGGAGCCCTGCTTCTCTACCGCCTCTATTTCTCGGCTCAGCTCGTGGGAATTTCCTTAAGAAGCTTCTCCCCCCCTCTCCTTCTGGCCCTGAGCGCTGTTTTTGCCGGTTATGCCATCACCTATAGCATCCTCTCCCTGGTTAGCTCCTTGCTCCTCTCCCTCAATCTCAGGGACACTCTAAGGGTGCAGCTTTCAACCTTCTACTTTGGCCTCTATTTTGTGACGGGGGTGAGCCTTTTCCTCCTTGTTCCCACCTATTCCGCTTTTGGCTTTTTGGGTTTTCTTTTGGGCTTGCTCCCCTTGTGCGTGTTCTTCTTCGCCTCCAAGCTTTACTTTCACACCCAGGAGGTCTACCGCCAATCCCTGCGCTCTTTAGTGGGGGTAATCGAGGCCATTGACCCCTACACTCACGGGCACTCCGACCGGGTGGCCACAATTGCATTAGAAATTGGAAAGAATCTTCCTCTCTCTCAAGCCAATTTGCAGCTTCTGGAATACGCTGCCTACCTCCATGATATGGGAAAGGTCACCATTGACCCCGCCATCCTGCGCAAGCCAGAAGCGCTCACTGAGGAGGAATGGAAGATCATCAGGGCCCATCCTGAGGATGGAGTGGAGATCCTGCACAGTATAAAGTTCCTCAAGCCCATCCTGCCCTGGATCGAACATCATCATGAGAAGGCCAACGGCACCGGCTACCCTTCCGCTCTCCCTTTAAAGGAAATTCCTCTGGAAGCCCGTATTATTACCCTGGCCGATGCTTTTGATGCCATGACCTCCAATCGCCCCTACCGCCCGGCCTTAACTCTGGAGGAGGCCCTGAGGGAAATCGAGAAAAATACAGGCTCTCAATTTGATCCCCTGGTGGTAAAAACTTTTAAGCGCCTCTTGAAGAAAAGGGATTTCCTCAAGGTTCTGGGCTATTCCCAAAAAATGAAGGATTAAAAAGGGGCTAATTTGGGGAAAATTTGCCCTTGCAAAATTAAGATGAAAGGTTAAAATACTAAAAATTTGCCCTCGTGGAGGTGAAAAAATGGGCCAGAAGAAAAAAGGGGGCCGCCTTCAGGGGGATATTGTTTCTTTTTGGGCCTCTCCAGGCTCTTTTTTTATGTCCCGGATATTGAGTGCCGCTTCAGGAGGTAGGCCATGAGTTTCTTGACCATGGCCAGAATAGTAAAAAGGGAGAAAATTTGTGGGGAGATCTTTCACCTGGTCTTAGAAACCGAGAGACCTTTAGAGAGCCTCCCCGGTCAATTCCTCAGGCTTTCCTTTCCTGGCATCCTCGATCCCTTTTTGCCTCGACCTTTCCTCATTTTTCAGGAGCGAGGGCCAATTGTGGAAATCGTCTTCAACGTCAGAGGGAAATTCACCAAGATGCTCTCCCAAATGGCCTTGAGTGAATCGCTGGAAGTGCACGGCCCCTTGGGGAAACCCTTTTACCTCCCTCCCCAGGAAAGCTACCTCTTCGTGGGGGGTGGAACGGGTGCAGCCTTTTTTCCCCGCTACATTCAGGAACTTAAGGGAAGAAGGCACCTCTTTTTACTCGGGGCCAGGGATAGTTCCGCTAACTGGTTTGCTCCCTTCTTTCCCTCCGGGAATACCCTTCTCTTGACGGAGGATGGATCTTCAGGCCTGAGAGGGACCATCCTCGATCATCTCCAGGACACGGTCAACGATTTTTGTCCCAGCCTGATTCTGGCCAGCGGTCCCCTTCCCTTGTTGAGAGGGATAACCACCCTCCTTGCGGAAGAGGGAGCCCCGGTATGGTTAGTTTTAGAGGAAATAATGGGATGCGGTATAGGAGTTTGCTTGAGCTGTGCCATCACGCTCAAGCAGGAGGAGAAACGGCGGAAAGTGTGCCTTTGCAGAGAAGGCCTGGTCTGGCCGGCAAAGGAGGTGATCCTCCCTGAAACTGGAAACTAAGCTGGGGAAATTGTCCCTGAAAAACCCGGTGATGGTGGCCTCTGGAACCTACGGCTGGGGAGAGGAGGTCGCCGAGCTCGTAGACCTTAACAAGCTCGGGGCATTCGTCACCAAAAGCGTCACCCTGAAACCCCGTTTGGGGAATCCAGCTCCCCGCCTCTTTGAAACTGCCGCAGGGCTGCTTAACTCCATTGGCCTTCAGAATGAAGGCTTAGAGGCCTTCAGGAAAACCGCCCTTCCCTTGTTCCATTCTTTAAGCGTGCCTTTAATTGTGAGCATTGCCGGAGAAAGCGTGGAGGAGTACTTAAAACTGGCGGAATCCTTAGAGGAGGAGACCCGCATTGATGCTCTGGAGGTCAACATTTCCTGCCCTAACGTCAAAGAGGGCATGCTTTTTGGCACAAGTCCCAAACTGACTGAGGAGCTGGTAAAAAAATTGCGCCCACTTTCTTCCAAAACCCTGATCGTGAAGCTCACCCCCAACACAGGGGAAATCAAAGAAGTGGCGCTGGCGGCCGAAAGCCAGGGTGCGGATTGCCTCTCTCTGGTGAACACCTTTTTAGGAATGGCCATAGATTGCCGCAGTAGACGCTCGCGCCTCTCCACCACTTTTGGAGGCTTATCCGGGCCAGCTATTAAGCCTCTGGCTTTGCGTTATGTCTTTGAAATTTCCCGGGCTGTGCGCATTCCCGTCATCGGCATGGGAGGAATTACAGGGGGGGAAGACGCCCTGGAATTCATTGTTGCCGGGGCCTCGGCCGTGGCTGTGGGAAGCGCCTCTTTCCGGAGGTTCGATGCCCCCTTCAAAGTCCTGGAGGAACTGGTTTCCCTTTTTGAGGAACTGAAAATTGATAGCGTAGAGGAAGTAAGAGGAAAGTTTCAGTATGAGTGAGAACTTTGCGGACCTCTTGCTGGATTCCTTGAGGGAGAAGGACTCCCTCCTCTGCCTGGGAATGGACCCGGTCCTGGAGAACTTTCCTCCCAGTCTTTCGGAGCTTCCTTTAAAGAAAGCCCTCTCCCTCTTTGTCATGGAAATCCTGGAGAGCGTCCAGGACCTGGTTCCGGTGATCAAATTTCAGGTCGCCTGCTTCGAGCGCTACGGCAGCACAGGGTTCCGGGTTTTGGAAGAGGCCTTAAGAAGGGCAAAAAGGCGGGGAATCATCACCATTCTTGACGGAAAAAGGGGGGACATCGGCTCCACTGCGGAACAGTATGCCCGGGCATATTTGGAAGAAGGAGCTCCTCTTTCCGCGGATGCCATCACCTTAAATCCCTATCTGGGCCGGGATTCCCTGGAGCCCTTTTTCCCTTTCTTCTTTAAAGGGAAAGGGGCTTTTGTGCTCCTGCGCACCTCCAACCCCTCGGCTCCGGAGATCCAGGATCTGGAAGTCCAGGGTTTGCCCCTTTACCTGAAAGTTGCTCAGCTCATCAGGGAATGGGGGCAACAATTTCGGGGAAAATGCGGATTCAGCTCCCTGGGAGGGGTAGTGGGTGCCACCTATCCTGAGGAACTTTCCCTGCTTCGAGAGCGTTTTCCAGAAATGCTCTTTCTCGTTCCCGGATATGGAGCGCAAGGAGCAGGGGAAAAGGAGGTAGCCCTGGCCTTTACCGAGAAAGGGGAAGGGGCGATTGTGACTTCCTCCCGTCAAATTATTTATGCCTTCAAGCGCTCCCCCTATCGTGAAATGGAAATTGAATTCGGGGAAGCAGCACGCAGGGCTTATCTGGACGCTCGCGAAAAATTAAATTCAGCCGTCAAAGAAAGGATGAAAAAATGAACAAAGAAGAACTCCTGGAAACTCTCTATCGCACGGGGGCACTACAACAGGGACACTTTTTGCTCTCCTCTGGATTGCATTCTGATCGCTATGTGCAGTGCGCTCTTCTTCTCCAGTATCCCAGCATCTCCACCAAAGTGGGAGAGGAGCTGGCTGGGCTTTTCTCTGACCTTCCCGTGGAAACCGTAATTGGCCCGGCCATGGGCGGAATTATTATCGTCTACGAGGTCGCCCGACATTTAAAAAAGAGGGCAATCTTCACGGAAAGGGAACAGGGAAAGATGGTCCTGAGAAGGGGATTCTCCCTGGAGCCAGAGGAACCAGTGCTTGTAATTGAGGATGTCATCACCACTGGAGGCTCGGTCATGGAGGTGATTGAGGTTTGTCATTCCTTCCGGGCCAAGATCCTGGGAGTGGGCTCCATCATAGATCGCAGCATCAAACCCCTGGATCTGGGCGTTCCCCTAAAGTCCCTTCTGAGGCTGGAAATCCAGACTTGGAAAAGGGAAGAGTGTCCCCTGTGCCAGCAGGGGATTAAGCTGGTGAAGCCTGGGAGCAGGGAGATTCCGCTCTCCCTTTGAAATTCCAGAGGGCTTTTCCTGAGTGCTTCCCGGAAAGCCCTTTCCTGGAAACATTTTGCTTGCTTTAAGAGCAAGGCTCGGTAGTTAAACCTCCTCTGTTTTGGTGAGGAGGGGCATGTTAATATTAGGTCATGAGGACGCGGGCCTTTGAGAACGTAATTGCTCTTTTCATTCTGGCTGGGGCTTTAATTTTTGGCTTTCTGCCCCGGAGCGACCTTTATCCCGTCAAGGTCGATGTTTACATTCAGGGGGATACCCCTACCTACAATGCGATAGAGGGGGAATTTGAGGAGGGAACCCGGGCTCTGGAGGTGATTGTGGATAACAAGTTCTCCGCTTCCGTTTTCTCCGGAGACTTGCTGCTTACTCCAGGCGAGCACCTTTTGACCTTCGACTACAGGTACCAGGGAACACTCCTGGACAGCAAGGAGATAACTATTGAGCCCTCCAGGACCAGCGCCATCAGGGTAGACCTCAATCGTTCAAATATCCTGAAAGTGGGGGTAGAATAGCGTGGTCCTTCCCATTTATGATTTGAACAGAAGAAGGTCCTTTCCCTTTATCACCATAACCCTGATAGTTTCCTGCACCATTATTTTCATCTACCAGCTCACCCTGGGGCTTTCCACGGACGCCGGAAACCGTTTCCTCACACTTTATGGCGCTATCCCTGCCTTGATTCTCCAGGGTCAGAACATCCAGTCCATATTCAGTTCCATGTTTCTCCATGGAGGATGGCTGCATTTGATCGGCAACATGTTCTTCCTCTGGGTCTTTGGGGATAATGTGGAGGATTTTCTGGGTCCCATCCGCTACATCCTCTTTTACTTGCTCTCCGGGGTAGCCGCGGCCTACAGTTACACTGTCTTTTCTGGAAGTTACCCTTACATGCCCATGATTGGGGCTTCGGGAGCTATTTCCGGGGTGATGGGGGCCTATATCTATTTCTTTCCTAAAGCGCCCATCATCACTTTGATTCCCTTAGGAATTTTTTCCAGGGTGATCCCCATTCCGGCCTGGATCTACCTCTTAATCTGGTTTGGTTCTCAATTTCTCATCGCCCCCTCTGAGGGGGTGGCCGTTCAGGCTCACATTGGCGGATTCCTCGCAGGAGTGGCCCTGGCAATCATCTTCAGCCTGGGAAAACGCCCCCGGATGTAACGGGGTCAGGTCTTGCAATCACGCATTTTAAA
>Ga0207433_10008391_pt1 | contig 16834 bp, 14 predicted proteins | sample YelNatPaOPGAMG01_FD_187559 | JGI IMG/M metagenome (GOLD analysis project Ga0207433, IMG submission 187559) | Hot spring thermophilic microbial communities from Obsidian Pool, Yellowstone National Park, USA - OP-RAMG-01 (SPAdes) (version 3) | ecosystem: Environmental > Aquatic > Thermal springs... | reverse complement strand
CTGCTTTTCAGTCTCTGGCCTAGAAGGCATGACATCCTTTTCCCCACCATAAGTTGACTCAATTATCAAAGTCTCAATCCTTTGGAAATTCGTGAAGGCGGGCTCGAGCAAAGTGGTCCTGCCAAACTTTTGGTCTAAAGCATAAACAATATTGTGTAGACCCTCGCCAACATGAAGATGTATAAGGGCACTTCCAAGAATATGACCAGCATTCTGGAAAGTAAGCCTTATGTCAGGGGCCACATCAGAAACTTCACCATATTCCAAAGGAATGCTATGCCTCACAGCCTCTTTCACGCCTTTTGCCGTGAAAAATGGAGTTGAGGTGCTTTTTTGCATCACATCAATATAATCTAACCAAAGCAAAGTGGCTAAATCTACTGTTGGGGTTGTCATGTAAACAGGGCCATCGTATCCACGCTCATATAAGGCTGGAACAAAACCACAGTGATCGAGATGGCTATGAGAAATAATTATCGCATCAAGCTCATTGTAGTCAAACTCTTTTGTTTGTAAGATTGGATATTGGTTTGCGTTTGAAGCACCAACAGCAACACCACAATCGAGCAAGACTTTTGATTTTGGAGTTTCTACAAGCAAGCAGCTTCTACCAACCTCTCTAAAACCACCAAGTGCTATAACCCTTATCCAGTCTCTATTTGTTGACCTTTCACCAAAAATTTTTTCCCCAATTTCATTCAAGAATTTCTTCCTGAATTTGCTCTCAGTATGCAAGACTTTTCTTATCCCATTTATCACATCAGATTTTATTGGTGGCACTCTTTCTATTCTTGGGGTCCATAGAGTTTCAGCTTTAATTTTCTTGAAAGTTTCACCGCCTTTGCCAATCACCAAGCCAGGTTTTTCAGCGGCTATTATGACCAAGCTTCTCTCAGGCTCAAAGTAAATATCTTTGATTTTTGCATCTTCTGTCACAATCTCTTTTATTTTTTGTTTTGCAGCTTCTTCTTCCAGGCAAAGATCTTTCTCAAGCCTTACTTCAATCCTTTTCTTCAACTCGCTTACTATTTGCCTTATTATTTCTTCATTATTTTTGAAAAATTCTCTGTCTTTTGTGTAGACTATAATTTCAGATCCTTCAAGCTCTATCCTACTCACAACTTCTTTCGGTAGACTACTCTCTACTTTTTTAAGAATTTCCATCTCACTCACAGTTTTACTTTGAAATGTTTTCTAGAGATTCGTACCTCGTGATTTTTATACCATCTTTTGTTATAACTGCTACATCAGCACCTTTTCCACCAGATGCTATGTCACGCTCAACAGCAGCTTTTATCGCTCTTAAAGCTATTTTCTTTCCTTCCTCAACAGTTAAATTCTCCTTATAACTATCTTCAAGCACACCTAAAGCCATTGGTGAGCCTGAACCGGTTGAGAAGAATTTCTTCTCTTCTTCCCAGCCCCCAACAGCATCTAAGCTGAAGATTTTTGGACCATCATCAAATCCAGCCAAGATGAGTTGAACGTAGTAAGGGAAGAACTTACTTCCTTGTAAGATGTTTGAGAGTAGAGTGCAAGCCCCTTTTACAGAAATTCTCCTTTGATTTTGGATTTCAAAGAGCTTGAGTTCAGCTTTCATGTATCTCGCTAAAGTTTGAGCATCACCGCTTACACCAGCTATTGTCATGGCTATATGGTCAGCTATAGGTAAAATCTTTTCAGACTCTTTGCTTGCTACTAAGTAGCCCATGGTTGACTTTTTCTCTGCAGCTAGGACTACACCATCCTTACATATCAAGCCCACTGTAGTAGTTCCAGTTTTCCTAACTTCAGGCTTTTCTTCATCAATTCTTGCCAAACTATCACCAGAAATTGGATAATTTTAATTATGTGTTCGATTTTAAATAGCTTTCGGATATTAAAAATAAATAGTTAAAAAAATAAATAGATTTTATGAAAAAATGGTTTGTTTTTTTACTTTTGATTTTTCTCTTTTCTAAAAGTGTTTTAGCTGCTACACAATCAGGGACTTCTAAACCACTTGTAACTTCAAGTGGAAGTTTGACTTGTGACAATTATTGTATAAGATACTATAGGGCATCAGATGCTTCTTGCTCTTGGTTTGGTATGTGCCCCATTGGATACGAGAGCACAAGGTCTTCTTATGGATGTGGTCTTTTCCGCACTTGTTGCTGTAAGAGAGGTGATTATCCACCTTCAGTTTCTATTTCTCATTCACCAGAAACTGTAAGGGAAGGAACTATTGTGACATATACAGCCACAGCCACAGATGATTACAACTTAAAATCTATAGAAATTTTTGTTGACGGAAAAAGCGCAAACAAATGCTACGTCTCTGGAACTTCCAACTCTTGTGTGGCCACAGGAGGACCATATCCTGTAGGCTCCAATCACAACTATCATGCTTTAGTTTTTGATGACGCAAATCAAGTGGCAACTTCTGAAATAAAATCTTTTTCAGTTTTTTATGCACCTGGTGGAACTTGTGTGAGGGCAAATCCAAACCTTTGGATAGAGCCAACATATCAGTCAGCATCGGCAGGAACAAAAGTTACTTACACTTTAAGAATAAAGAACAATGATAACAATTACTGCAATGCTAGTAGATTTTACATTTTCATGTCGGGTTACCCTTCGAATTGGAATTTAAATTTAGCACAAGATTTTGTTTCGATTCAGCCAGGAAGTGAAGCTGTTACTTATCTTTTCGTTACATCAAGCCCAACTACATCACCGCAAAATTATAGCTTTAGCGTTATTGTCAAAAACTATGAAGCTGCTCAGTACACAACAACATCTGTGGCCAATTATGAAGTTAAACCTTCTCGAGCTCCACCAACAGTTTATGGCAATTACACGATTTATCCAAAATCTGGAGTTACCGATGGTTGGATTTCTTTAGAGATTAGAGATAGAGAAGGTAAAATAGTCGATACTCTTTATATTAGCAAAGGTGAAACAGTTTTTTCAAATAAAATAAATCTTGCTATAACACTGATTTCTGTAATTGCCACTTCAGACAATATTGTTACTTCATATGAATTAAAGATTAGTCCAATTAATATTTCGTGTACAGGTTCTTTGAGTATCACTCTTGAATGTAGAAAATCTTATGGGAATTGTAATTTTAAAGGCACACTCACATCTTTAAACTGTAAAGATCAGATTTTTGAAATAAGAGAAGATAATTGTTTTGGCGCTTTGTTGGTACATGATATTAATCCAATAGACTCTATTAACTTTACCAGAGATTTTTCTGGTGATTTGCTTCCAGGATCACATAATCTTGTCTTATGCATAAATGGAGTTGCAAAAAGTTCTGTTTCTTTAAGTTGTGATTCAAGTTTACAGCCATGCTGCATAGATTCGGACAATGGTTTGAATTATTATACAAAAGGAACATGTAAAGACAGAATAGGGCCAACAACAGAAGTTACAGATTTTTGTGGTTCAGGTCAATGGGCAAATATTGTATATGAACATGCATGTAATAATCAAGATGATTGTTATGAGGATACATATATATGTCCATATGGTTGCAAAGATGGTGCTTGTTTAACAACACCCACCACAACAACAATCTTAGCAACATGTAATGAAACAGATGGTGGAAACAAACCTTTGGTAAAAGGTATAACAACCGACTTATATGGCAGTGAGATAGATGTGTGTACAAGCTCAAACAACTTAAGAGAATGGTATTGCAGTGGAAACTACAAATATTCTGCTTCTATAGATTGCAATATTAATTGTCAATACTTGGGATATAATTCAGGATATTGTGCTGAAGGTGCTTGTAAATGTTTAACAGCAAACATAACCACCACAACCACATCTTCAACCACCACAACCACTCCTATATATTGGTGTTGCTCTGATGAAAAAGGTCAACCTAGTGGTAGATGTGTAGCTGGCGATGTAGAAGTTGTTTGTCGCTACAACTCAACTTATTATGGAGGTTGGATGTATTATTCGCTAAATGATTGTTTAAAATATTGTATTAAACCCACTACCACCACAACCCTCAAACCCACCACAACAACCCTACCTGCTTGTGATGAAAATACATGCTATAACAATTGCCTAGCAAGAGGAGATATCGACGGATATTGCTCTGGTAATCAATGTATCTGTGTTCCAAAAACAGGAGGACCAATTCCAGCTGGAATTTTAGGTAGTTTGTGGGACTTAATAAAAAGTTTGCTTGGGATTCAATAAGATTTTGCAATATAGACAACTTCTTTTGCTTCTTTCTTGCACCAAACACAATTTCCAAAAACTTTTTCCTTTTTTCCAAATAATGTTCCTCTTATGGTTCCACCTTCAGTTTCAGCTTTAATGTAATCAGCACATTCTTTGCTACCACACCAATTAACCCTTACAAACCCCCCTTTTTCTTTCAAAATCTTCTTAAGAGTTTCAAAATCTTTTGCTTCATGCAAACTTTCTTTGAAAAACTTATCAGCTTTTTTTATCAAATTTGATTGAATTTGCTTCAGCAATTCACTTAAAGATTTAACCAATTTTCCGTCTTTAACAACAATTTTTTCTCCCGTATCTCTTCTTGCAACAACCACTTGCTTTTTCTTCACATCTATCGGCCCAACCTCAATCCTCAAAGGTACACCTTTCAATTCCCAGTAATTGTACTTCCATCCTGGAGTATACTCTTTCCTGTCATCAAGCTTGACTTCAAATCCTTTATCTTTCAACAGCTTTTCCACTTCTTTTGCTTTTTTCACCACTTTCTTATCATCTTTTCCAAGAATCGGCACGATGATAACTTGAATCGGTGCTATCTCTGGTGGCAGCACTAGGCCTTTATCATCACCATGTATAGCAATCAATGCTCCCAAAATCCTCCAGAAAGCAGGCCCATAACAAGTTTGCCAAGCGTATTTTGTTTTTTCATCCTTATCCACGAATTTTATCCCAAAAGCTTTCGAAAAATTTTGACCTAGGAAGTGAGTAGAAGGCAATTGAATTGCTTTGCCGTCAGGCATCATGCTGTCAGCAGCAAAAGTATTAACTGCTCCTTTAAACTTATCATGCTCAGGCCTTTTGAAAAAAAGAAAAGGAATCGCACATTTTTCATACATAACCTTTTCAGTGGTGTCCATATCTTCTTTCACTTGCTCTAAAGCTTCTTCTTCTGTTGCAAAAACATCATGTCCCTCAATCCAATAAAATTCCCTCCCTCTTATGAATGGTCTTGTCACGCTTTCATACCTCCAGACCTGGCAGCTCTGATAAGTTTTCAAAGGCAAATCTCTCCAACTTCTTATCCATAAGGAGAACATCGTGTACATAGCTGCCTCAGAAGTTGGTCTTAGGGCAAGCTTTTCTTCCAACTTTTCAAAATTCTCCCCAGCTTCAGTAACCCAAAAAACATCTGCTGAAAATTCAGCATGCTGCTTTTCCTTCTTCAAAAAAGATTCTGGAACTACTGCAGGGAACCAAACTGGCTCATGTCCTTTTTTCTCGAGCTCTTCTTCAAAGAAATCTCTCATCTTCTTCATTATCCTGACAGACCAAGGCTGATGGACGAGAAAGCCTTTAACATTGTAACGAATATCAGCAAGCTCAGCTTTCTGCACTACTTGAGAATACCACTCAGAAAAATTCTCACTCTTCTTTACAGTTATCCCTTCTTCTTCAGCCATACTTAAAATTATTCTATCTTTAAAAAATAAATAATGAAGTTTGAGCCAAGCTATTTGAAACTGCTGAAGACAGGAGAAATTGAAGAAAGGCTCAACAAGCTTTACAAAATTTTGGAAAAATGTGAGCTTTGTCCAAGAAAATGTCATGTGAACAGGCTTAAAAATGAAAAAGGCATATGCAAAGCAAGCTTAAAGCTCAAGGTTTCGAGCTTTTTCCCACATTTTGGTGAAGAAGATGTTTTGGTTGGAACTAATGGCTCGGGCACAATTTTCTTGTCAAACTGCAATTTAAGGTGTGTTTATTGCCAGAATTTTGAGATTTCCCATTTAGGCGAAGGAGAAGAGAGAACTGAAGAAGAAGTTGCTGAGATGATGTTAGATTTGCAAGGAAGAGGGTGCCACAATATAAACTTGGTCACACCCACTCACTATGCCCCACAGCTCGTGAAAGCCATAAAAATTGCTGCAGAAAATGGCTTGAAGCTGCCAATAGTTTGGAATTGTGGCGGTTATGAGAATGTTGAAGTGATAAAGCTTTTGGACGGAATTGTTGACATTTACATGCCAGACATAAAATATGGTGATAACGAAGCTGCTAAAAAATACTCTTTCCCTCCTGTTCTTGATTACTGGGATAGGTGCAGAGAAGCGATAAAAGAAATGCATCGCCAAGTTGGAGATTTGAAGATTGAAAAAGGATTGGCTTTTAGAGGCTTGTTGATAAGGCATTTGGTCTTGCCAAATGATATAGCAAAAACAGAAAATGTTTTGAATTTCATAGCAAAAGAAATTTCTCCAAACAGCTATGTTAATGTCATGTCGCAGTATTTTCCTTATGGAGAAGTTATCTTGAAGCCAAAAAAATATCTTGAGCTGAACAGAAGGATAACAAGTGAAGAATATAAAAAAGCGATAGAAATAGCAGTTAGGCTTGGTTTAACTCGTGGCATTGAAGAAAAACAATTGAAGAGAATTATTTAAATAACTTTACTTTCATACTTTTAGTAGGTAATATGAAGGTAGCAGTTCTTTCAGATTTTCACTTTGGCTTTGCTTACAGCCCGGAGCTTGAAGATGACAGCTTTGAGAATGCAGACGAAGCCATGGAAAAAGCTTTGAAAGCTGATTTGATTTTAATCCTTGGTGATGTCTTCGATTCAAGGCTTCCAAAAACCCAAACATGGGCAAAAGCCATGAAAATTTTGGTAAAACCTTTGCTTGAAGAAAGCAAGGGAATAAAGCTCATAAGTTCGACAAAAGAAATGAAAAAAGTTTCAAGAAGAACCTTAGAGCATCTGCCCGTGATAGCAATTCATGGAACTCACGAGAGAAGAGGAAAAGGAGAACTGAATGCTGTTGAAGTCTTGGAAAATGCAGGCTTGCTAATCCATTTGCACTGCCAAACAGTTGTTTTTGAAAAAGATGGAATCAAAGTTGCGATTCATGGCATGTCTGGTGTGCCGGAAAGATTTGCAAAAGATTTGCTCAAACAATGGAACCCACAGCCTCTTAAAGACTGCTTTAACATCTTACTTTTACACCAAAGCATTGACCCTTACGTTTATTCACCTCTTGAGCCTCCAAGCATTTCAATTTCAGATTTGCCAAAAGGTTTTGATTTGATTATAGATGGTCATGTTCATCAACATAACCAAGATAAGCTTGATGGTACAATTTTGCTTTTTCCAGGAAGCACTTTAGTTACACAATTCGAAAAGGCTGAAAGTGAAGTTGAAAAAGGAATTTACTTTATTGATTTGGAAGAAAAAATGAAAGTTGAATTCATTCCCTTGGAGAAAAACAGAAAATTCTTTTATGAAGAGATTCAGCTTAGCGAGAAAACAAAAGAGGAAATTGAGAAGAGAATAGAAGGAATTCTTAAGCAGAATTTTGCCAAGCCGCCAATCATAAGGCTTAGAATCTATGGCAAGGGAATAGAAATTTCCGACCAAGAATTAAGAAACATAGAGAAAAAATTTTATGGAAGAGCGATAATAATTTTTGCTAAAGATTTTGAATCTCCTGAAATCTCCAAAAAAACTGAATTCTTGAGAGCATTGAGAGAACAAAAAATCTCGATTGAAGAGATGGGCATGGAAATTTTCAGGAAAAACTTGGAAGAGCTTGGTTTTTCTTCATCTTTCGACTTTGAGCATGTTTTCAGGATGTTGAGTGAAGGCGAGATAGAAAAAACTCTTAAAATCTTGCTTGAAGAACAAAAAACTTTGGAAAAAATTTTGAAGAAATCTCTAAAAGATTTTGGTGTGGGGCATGATAACTAAAGTTGAACTCAAGAATTGGCGTTCCCACTTAGAATCGAAATTTGAATTTTCTCCAGGCACGAACATCTTGCTTGGGAAAATAGGCTCGGGCAAATCTTCTGTTCTAGATGCAATCTGTTTTGCTTTTTTTGGGACTTTCCCAAACTTACAAACCAAAAAGATAAAGCTTGATGATGTGATAATGAGAAAGCCTGTGGAAAAGAATAAGGCTGAAGTTGAAGTTCATTTTCAAGTTAACGGAAAAAATTATTCGGTGAAAAGAATAATAGAAAAAGGAAAGGGCACGAGCTACTCAGAAATAAGGGAAGATGGTAAGCTTCTGGAAGCACCAAACACTCAAAGGGTTACGGAAATTGTGGAAGAAATCTTGAAAGTTGATTATGAGCTTTTTAGCAAAGCAATTTATTCTGAGCAAAATGCTTTGGATTACTTCTTAACAATACCAAAAGGTCAAAGGATGAAAAAAATTGATGAGCTTTTAGCTATAGACAAGTTTGAAAAGGCAAGAGCTTCTTCGGTAAGCTTGGCCAACAAGATTGAAGACAGAATGCATGGAATAGAAGATGCAATCAGGCAGATTGATGAAGAAGATTTGAAGAAAAACATCTCTGAGCTAGAAGATTCGATTCAAAAGCTAGCTCTTGAGAAAGAAATTTTGAAAAAAGACTTTGAGAAAGTTTACGAAGAAAGAAGAAGTTTGGAAAAAGAATTGCAAGATTTGAAGAGAATTAAAGAAAATTTGGAAGTTTTAAAAATGGAAAAAAGAGGAGAAGAAAGTGCTCTTGAAGAAATCACAAAGGCTATAAAGTCAATAGAAGAAACAACTAAAGGGTTTTCTAAAGAAAGCTTACAAGTAAGTTTGAAAGAATTGGAAAGTGCTATCGAAAGACTTGAAGAAGAGCTCAAGCAAAAGAAAGATTCTTACGAGAAACTATTTTCAGAGATTTCTCAAGCAAACAGCAAGATAAATTTTTTGAAGGAAGAGAAAATATCAAAGCTTAAACAAAGCCTAAACGAGAAAATTTCTATAAAGAGGGAGATTGAAAATTTGCTTAGCATCACAGGAGAAAATATAGACCAACAGATTGAAAAGAAAAAGGAAGAAATTGAAAAGGCGAGCTCTGAAATTTCTTCCATCAACACAACAATCAAAGACTTGAATTCTTTCATTCAGCACCTCTCTTCTCCAGAGAACAAGTGCCCGATTTGTGAGTCAGTTTTAACTCCAGAGAGAAAGAACTTGTTGATAAAACAGAAGCAAGACCAGCTCAAAAAACTGGAAGATAGGCTCGGAGATTTGATAATGAGCAGACAGAATTTGACTGAAATTTTGAATAAACTAGAAGATTCGGCAAAAAAGATTAGCGAGATGTACCTTCAAATAAGAGATTTGCAAGAAGTTCAAAAAGAATTGGAAAATTCAGAAAAAGTTTTGGCCGAGCTCAATTCTTTTGTCTTGCAAGCTGAAAAAAATTTTGCAATTATAAAAAGCGATTTGGAGCGATTAGAAAAACAAATCAAAGAAGAAGAAAATAAGAAGAGGAAATATGAGATATTGTTGATTCAGCTGGAAGACCTTGAAGAAAAGAAGAAAAGAAGTGAAGAACTTAAGCTAAGAATTGAAGAAATCAAGAAAAAGATTGATGAAGAAGAGTTAAAGCTGAAGGGAAAAGATTTGGCTAAAATGGAAGAAATCCTCAAGCAAATTATAAGCAAAGAAAGCGAGATCAAAACAAAGCTTCAGTCTTACGATTCTTTCATCCAAGAAAAAGAATTGAGAAAAAGAGAGAATGAAGAAAAGTTGAAAAATTTGGAAAAACAGAAAAAAGAAATTAAGAGGCTTGAAGGCTTGGTAAGGGATTTGAAGATTTTCAACTCAGCTTTGGAAGAAACTCAACTTGAACTGAGAAGCTATTTTGTCGAAGTTGTAAATAATGCTATGAACAAGCTTTGGAACACCCTTTACCCATATCAAGACTTTGTTTCTATCAAGCTGAATGCAGAAGAAGGCGACTACATCTTGCAATTGCAAGGAAGAGATGGGATTTGGGTGAATGTCGAGGGTAATGTTTCAGGTGGGGAGAGAAGCATTGCTTGCTTAGCTCTAAGGATAGCTCTTGCTTTGGCTTTAGCACCACAGCTTAGGATTTTGGTCTTAGATGAGCCAACCGCAAATCTTGATGCTAAAGCGATTTCAGAGTTAACTATAACTTTAAGAGAAAGGATAAGTGAGTTCATCGACCAAACTTTTCTAATAACACATCAACCGGAGCTTGAAGACGCTGCCACTGGCTCAATTTACATGCTTGAAAGGGAGAAGGAAAAAGACGAGCCAACTAAGGTTGTTAAGGTTGATTAATTACTTGAAAAGTTTTTCTGTAGGATAGACAACTATTCCCTTACCAGATTTTATTTCAAACGGGTAAATTTCTGTGGCATGATCAGTGGCTCTCATCTTCCTTATGGTTATACCTCTCGGTGATAAACCTGGAAAGTAAGAAAGCAAGATTATACCATCGCAAGTGAACTCTTCTATTCCAAAAGATGATATAGCATTTGTACCTTCTGGTATTTCGCATGTAAGCAGAGTAGTGCAGTTAAGCCTTTTCAAAAGCTTGTCCAAATCAAGCAAGCTTCTCCTTATATCCAAAGGCCTTTCAAAGAACAAACTTATTACAGTTAGTGGGTCAATCACAATCCTTTCAGCTCCTATCTTTTCAACATTGCTCTCTATCAAATTCTTGAAAACCTCAAAGTCATAGATATCAGATTTGACAAGAATTAATTTTCCTTTTTTCTGAAGTTCTTCTAAAGGCCAGCCAAATGTTGTGTACATGTATTTTTTTATCCTATTGACATCTTCTTCCAAAGAGATGTATACCCCTTTTTCCTTGTACTCCAAAGCCCCATTAACCAAGAACTGAATCGAAAGAATAGTCTTACCCGTGCCCGGAGTGCCAGAAATCAATATTGTAGAATATTTTGGAAAACCACCTTTAAGCAAAGTGTCTAAACCTTTGATTCCAGAAGGGGTCCTTTCTATACCATTCATCCTAGGCATAAATTAAATTTATTCTTGAAAGTATAAGAATAAATATGGGCGATTCAATAGAAACCATAAAAACTGAAAAGGGGCTTAAGCAATTCATCAAGAGCTTGAAGCCTAAGACAGTTGTGCTCTTCATAATCGATGCCAAGAAATATCACAAGATTCATCCAAAAGTTTTGAAAATGATAATAGAAGAAAGATGTTTTGCTGGGATTTACATAACTATAAACAAGCCTTACAACACCCTAGTAAAATACTTGAAAGAGAATGGTATAGACACGAAGAACATTTTTTTCATCGATGCCATCTCAAGAGTTGTTGGTGGAACCATAAAAATGACTAAAGACTGCTTATACATACCTTCGCCAACTCAACTCACAGATTTGGCGATTGCAATGACTCAAGCCTTGGAAAGCATGAGACATAAAGAAAACAAGTTCATATTCTTAGATTCACTTTCCACACTACTAATCTACAATTCTTTTGAAGTTACATCTAAATTTGTCCATTTCATAATCACAAGGCTTAGAGTCTTTGGTCTTGTGGGCTTGATAATCTCAATAGAAAAGCAAATAGATGAGAGGATGCTAAATATATTAATAGAAATGTGCGATAAGGTGGTTGAGGTCAAATGATAGAAGCAATCTTCCAAATTTTAAGCTCAATTTGTTCTATCTTGGCTTTTATTATAGTCATCTACCTTGCAAAATCAAACATCAAGTTTACAAAAGGCGAACTTCAAAAAATAATCGAGCATTTTGTTTGGGGCACAATATTCATATTCGGTGCAATGGCAGCTCAGCTACAAGTCGACCTATTAAAACTTGCTGGTACACCAATCGACATGATAAAATATTTTTTCATGATAATAGCCTTCTATTTCTACCTTATAGCTTCTCACAAAATTTACCAACTCTCAAAAGTTTTGGGCTTTGCTTCAGACGAATTGCCTAAGAAATTGAAGAGAGTTCTAAAATCTTAATTTCAAGGAAATTCAAATTTAAATTATGAAAGCTCAGGTAGCGATAGAATACTTAGCAATAGTTTCTTTTGCTCTTTTGATTTTAATTCCCTATGCACTTTATCTTCAATCAGCCTCTAGAAACTTGAGTGAAGAAAACGATTTAACCATAGCTTCAAACAGTGTGCAGAAAATAGGTCAAATTTCAGACTGGATTTACTCTCAAGGAAAACCTGCAAAAACCACAATTCTGATACAAATCCCAAAAAATGTTGAAGAAATTTCTTTTAATGGTAAGATTATGAATTGGAAGGTTAGAACAGGCTCTGGAACGTCAGACATTTATTACATCTCAGCAGCCAACTTAACAGGAAGCTTGCCAACAGCTCCAGGGTACTACAACATCTTAATTCAAGCGATTGAGAATGGGGTGAACATAAGTGTTAGCACAAGTTAGCATTGAATTCATTTCTTTGGTTTCCGTCCTTTTCATTTTATTGGTTTTAACAATTTACTACAACTCTGAGCTTTACTTTCAAATCTATTCAACAAGAATTTTAAAGGATGCACAAACTGTTAGCGATCAAATAGCTTCTGAAATAAACTTAGCCCTTAAAGCCGGTGATGGCTATTCAAGAATTTTCTTTTTACCATCAAAGCTTTCTAATAGTGTTGATTATTCAATAACTGTAGGAAACTACTTTGTCATTGTTGCTTGGGATAGCAGCTCTGTTCAGTCTACAATTTTAACAAAAAATGTGACTGGGGAATTTTTGAAAGGAAAAAATTTGATAAGGAATTCTGGCGGGATTGTTTATGTTAACCAATAAGGCTCAAGTCTTAACTTACGATTTTTTCATAGCCTTAGCTATATTCATTGCATTAGTGTCTTTAGTTATGGCTCACTGGTATTTTACTTCTGTTCAAATGCAAGAAACTATTGAAAAAAATTTTGCATTAAGAACAACACTTTCAGCATCTCAAGCTTGGTTCAAGGAAGGCTATCCAAAATATTGGAATTTAGAGAATGTGATGGAGCTTGGCCTTGCTAATGATGGTAAGATAAACAGAACAAAAATGGAAATGCTTTCACAGCTTGGATATGCAAAAGTAACTCTTTTGCTCAACCTTGGCACTTACAATTTGCGTTATGAAATCTATAATAAAACAAATGATTTAATTTTTCTCTTCCCTCAAGATTTAGATTTAACCAAAGCTAAGAATGTTTACAAGATTGAAAGGGTTGCTATACTCGATGAGCAGCCTGTAAAAGTGAGGACTTTGGTATGGGATTGAAAGGTATTGCTTTCACGATTGATATGCTGATTGGGTTAAGTTTAGCGATTGCCCTAATCCCTTTGCTCTATTCAAGGACAGAGTCAAACTACCCAGAAGTTTCTTTTCAAAGTTTAAGCTACCAAGCAAATGATTTGCTTTCAGTCTTAACAAATCTCAAAGCAAGATCTTTTTCCGAAAAACCAACAATCTCAATGCTTTTAGAAGAAAAGATAATTTCAGAGGAAGATTTGGAAAAAAGTTTGCTAGATTTAATAGGAACATTCTGGTATTCTGGCAACAAGACAATAGCTTCGAACATAACAAAAGAAGTCTTGGGCAGTTTGAGTGATAAATGCTTCAGCTTACAAACTCAAAATGAAACAATCTATTCTTCTTGTGATTCTGAAGGAAAAACAATGGCAGTTGCCCATACAATAGAATCTGGTTATGATGTTGGAAAGCCTGTCTCAGGATATGTTGCAAGAGCTTGGGCAACAAAATCTAAGAAGAACACAACTCAAATAATCCCTTTTTATCCAGAAGGTTCAGGCTGGACTGCCCAAAGATTGGAAGTCACAAAATCTTTTGCCCTCCCAACAGACATAACAATTTACAATGCTACGCTTTATGTTTCAATCCATTTTGGAACTTCACAATCTCAAGCCCAATTCGAACAGCTTAAGGTCAACGATGTTCAAAAGAAAAATGATGTCAACTGGCTTTACCTTCAAGAAGAGTCTTATGGTTCAGAGATAACAACAGCAGCTTATGGAGTTGTTGATGTCACAAATGAAATCAGACCAGGAAACAATTCAATTTACCTTGTGATAGGTACACCAAACTATCATTCTCACATTCACCCTGGGATGAGGCTTATAGTTACATACAGCCTTACTCAAGAGGCTTCAACTGGAAGCCAAAGCTTCAAGAAAAGATATTATTTTGATAATGTTCTGGGAAACACTGGCGCTTGGTCCATGGTTTCTTTTTACATCCCGGAAAATGCAAAGAATGCTTCAGCTTACCTTCATCTTAAGGCTTTGAACGTTGATGACACGAAAAATTTGCTTGGAAGAAATTCGAGCGACGTGATAATTTACTTCAATTCAGGCAACATCTTCTACAAAGATGACTATTGCTCTTCTTCAACCTGTTATCCTCTTTGCAGTTGGAGCGGTTACTATAGGAATTGCCAGAAAGTTGGTGTGATGAACCCAGAGCTTTATTTGAACTTAACAAACAACTTAACCTTTGGCACAAATGTAATTTCAGTTTATTTGAATTGCTATGGCGATATACATTGGGGAAACAAAGAAGCAATAATTTATTCAGACCCTTTGAATGATCCGAATGGTTCTTCTTATGTTGAAGTTTCTTACGATTTAGAAGCCCCAACTTTCAATTACGGGGAAATAGACTTGACGAAAGAAATTTTGTTTGGTGGTACAGCAAGCAACCCAAAAACATTTCAATTTGAACTTAAGCCTAGCCAGAAAAATATAATCGAAGCTTTTGTTCATATTGCACAAGGGTTCAGCAGCATGGTTAATGTTTCTGTAAACAATTTCTGGATTTTCACCTCGCCTTCTCTCCGAGTTGTTCCTGAGAATGTTTATGTTTACCCGAACAAGCTTTTGCTTGGCAACAATTCAATAAAGGTTGTGGACTTTCAACAAGGAGGGAGCATTTCTGATACAAACTACATATTGCCTTGGTCTTCTTTCGAGTACACTTACCTTGTTAAGGGTTTGGTAGGCTATGGTAGAGTTTTCAATTCTTCTCAACTTGCGATAGAAGATGCTAAACAAAGGCTTTTTGCCCAATTGGGTGAAGAGGGAATAATGCCAGAAGAAATGCAAGTTGATTCCCAATCAGTTCAAGGGGTAAGATGGCTCTGGGGTCCAGCTTTATTTAAAATTTTGGTTTGGGAGAGAGAATGAGAGGAATATTTTTCAGCATGATAATTGTTTTTTTGATAGCTTGCTTGCTAATGTTCTTCTCAATTCAAAAATCTCTCCTATCCTTCTATTCTTCCCAGATAGCGGTTGAGAATAGGGTAGAGGCAATGCTTTCTTTCTACAACAGTATAGTTCGAGATTCCAGGAAGTCAATGGAGATCATGGCAGGAAGAGCTTTGTGTTCTGCTGTAGACTATGTTGTAACTACAGGAAATCCTTTACAGTCTTCAAATGATACTTTAGCTGAGCTTATACTTAACGGAAGCATTTCAGGAGCACCACAAGCTTTAATGGAAGGCTCAATCACAAAAGACTGGGAAGATAGCATAGAATATTTGGGCAGCCTTCAAGCTTTTGAAACAAAAGTTGAAATTAAAGATTTGCTAATACAGCCTGAAGACAGTTTTCACATTTCTATTTCTTATTCTCTTTCAGTCAAGCTTTACGACAACAGAATAATAGAAGCAAACCTTTCAAGAACCACAAGGGAAAAGGTTATCATTAGCATAGAGAATTTGGAAGACCCGCTTTATCCTTTGAACACTTACGGCAGGGCTGTGAATATAATAAAACTTAGCCCACATTGGATCAATTATTCTAGCGAAGATTTGACAAACTTGAAAGATGATTTGAACAATTCTTACTATCATCCAAGCCTTTATGGAGCAAGCTTTTTGGACAGGCTTGAAGGCAAATTCTTCGTTCAAGGAAAATATTCCAAGCAAAACCCTGTTGGCTTGGAAAGTTTTGTGAATAAAGATAAACTACTTTCTGCAGGCTTATCTATCAACGCTTCTGCAACCAACATAGATTACTTTTATTTCTCTGGTAGCAATGTTCCAGCCTATTCTATTTCTGGAATGCCAACCAACTTTAGATTAGACAATGAAACAACTATAGAAGGAAAAACCCATCTCCAAATCTATAATGTGACGGTGATCTAATGAAGCTAAGGTATAAATGGGCATTTGCCTTGGTTGTCATCTTGCTTTTAATAGCAGTTTTTCTATTTCTGCCTTTAACAGAAGAATTTAGAGAGTCTGTTTTAAAGCACTTTCAAATTCCAGAAAGAGAAAGCAGAAATGAGAGCTTAACTACAACAACCATATATAAACAAGAGTTCAATCAAACGAATGAGAGTAATTATCCTGAAGAGCAGCCCTCAATACCTTCTGGAGCACCGATTGGAAAAGAAGCAGAAAGAGCACTTACCCTTGAGCTCATAGACATATGCTCAGGAAAGCTCGACCTTTTCACAGTTTCAGAAGGGGCAACAAGCTGCTTGAACAAAAAACCTCCTTACTATGTTGTCTTGGAGAAAAATTCAACTCATCTGAAGGTGAGCTTGCAGAATGAAAGTTTTGAAGAAGTTTACGAGCTTAACAGCACAAGCCCAATATTATTTATATTCGCGGAAGATGTTGCAAGCGTGAGCCATGAGATTGAATCTTTCACCATAGAAGGAAGCACAGAGTTTCATTTAGGCGAATATTACCTTCACACAATCTGGGAAAAAGACGCTAGTGGTAATTTGGCAATTTCTAAAATGATTGTAGCTTTGTCTTTGTATGTGGATAGCGATATTGCTCCAAGCAATGAATGGAAAGAGCTTAAGTTCTACCTAAAAATTCCTAACAAAACTTACTATTTGGGCAACCTTT
>Ga0207433_10008390_pt1 | contig 16834 bp, 24 predicted proteins | sample YelNatPaOPGAMG01_FD_187559 | JGI IMG/M metagenome (GOLD analysis project Ga0207433, IMG submission 187559) | Hot spring thermophilic microbial communities from Obsidian Pool, Yellowstone National Park, USA - OP-RAMG-01 (SPAdes) (version 3) | ecosystem: Environmental > Aquatic > Thermal springs... | reverse complement strand
GAGCCTGGGGATCCCAGTTGCCAGTTATGCTTTTTTGGTATACCATATTATTTATGCTTTACTGGAATATTTGACGGGTTTCACCAAGTTGGCGGGATTATAGGAATGCATCCGGAAGGGGTCAAGAAAATTCGGCTGGCGTTGGTCCGAAAGGGCTGGAATCAGGCTGACTTGGCTTGCCGCCTTGGGATCACGCCTGCCTATTTTTCCCAGATCATGAACGGCCGCAGGACTGGAGTCCGTGTGCGCAGGAGAATTCCGCTCATCCTGGGAATTTCCGCCCGCCATATTGAAGATGAATGAATTCTCCCGTATTGACGTTCGCGTTCAAAGGTATTGTAAATCTAGCGGACATCATGCGCCCTTCCCCCGCAAAAAACGATCTTGGGATGAGGGTTTGCCTCCCCTTTTTTGACCTGTGATCGAAAAGACGCCCCCCTTTCCTTCACGCCGGACCGATATTAAGATATTCAGGAAGGGGCATTCGCGCTCTGGCCAAGCGTCCTCCTGCGGCATCTCCTCTATCCGGGCGGGCGGTGGACTGTGCGTGACCGGGCCCTGAAATTGTCTGAAACTTTTTTTGTTGCTTGAATGCCGGGATCGCTTGGCCCCTCTGGAAGATGACCCTCCGGAGGGCTCCATGGTGACCTTATCGGGACCGGTCCTGATGCTGACAGGGTTCCATTTCTTCGGGGCCGGTCCACGACAGGAGGATTTTGATGCGCGGAAAACCACTCAATATTCTTTTTGTACAACCGACCCTGATGCGTCTGGACGGATCACCTGTCAAGGCCAAAAAAAGGCTGATCATGACAATGGTGACATCCTATCTGGCGGGGCTGACGCCGCCCTCGGACAATGTCACGGTTGTCGATGACAAGGTTGAATCCATCCCATGGGATAAAGATTTTGACCTGGTTGCGGTCACGACCACGACGGGGTCCGCCCAGCGGGCTTACGAAATATCAGCGCGATTCCGGGATCGAAAAATCCCTGTGGTGATGGGTGGATTCCATGCCACGCTTCATCCCGCTGAAATCCTCACCCATGCGGACAGTGTGGTAGTGGGTGAGGCGGAAAACGTTTGGCAGGAACTCCTGGACGATGCAAGGTCCGGTCGTCTTCGGTCGATTTACAAGGCCGACCAGCCCTGTGACATGAAATCCCTTCCTCGTCCAAGGTACGAACTGCTGGACTGGAAACGCTACCGGGTTCATCTGATGCCGATCCAGGCAACACGCGGATGCAACTACCACTGTGACTTTTGCGAAGTGCCCGTCGTATACAACGGCGCTTACCGTATGCGTCCGATCGAGGATATCGTCCAGGAAATCGAAGAGCAGAAACGGATTACCGGCAACAACCAGTTTCAGTTTATCGACGACCAGCTGACCGGTAAGCACACTTTCGCCCGCGAGCTTTTCAAGGCCCTGAGACCGCTCGACATCACCTGGAGCTGTCTGTGGACGCTGAACACGAACCATGACGAGGAGCTTCTGGATCTGGCCATAAAAGCGGGATGTCAGCATGTGAATATCGGCATGGAGAGCATTAACCAGGACAATCTGAATGAAATCCACAAGAAACAGAACCATGTTAAGGATTACATGACTCTTCTGAAGGCGATGGAGAAGAGGGGGCTTTTATACTCCCTGAATCTGATGTTCGGACTGGACCACGACACTCCGGATGTTTTTGAGGCGACCTACCGGTTTCTGGAAGATGTCCGGGCGCCGATGGCATTTTTCAGTATCGTCTCCCCCCGGGAAGGAACACCTCTCCGGGAACGTCTGGACAAGGAACTGCGGGTGATCAATCCGATGGCCGACCAGTTCTCCTCCGGTCACAAGTGCATGTTCCTTCCCAAGAATATGACTCCCGAAGAGGTGGAAAAGGGAATAGATTGGCTCCAGAGAAAGTTTTATTCGTTGGGGTCTATCCGGAAACGGTTTTTCTTTCCGGTCTCTCCCTATGCTTTTCGGCGCGACGGAATTCCTTCAAACCTCTTTTTTCATTACGTTTCGAGAAAAGGTGTGGATACCGTAGAATACTACTGACAGACAGGGAGGAGGAACAGCGTGTCGATGAACGGCGGAAGGAAACCGGAGCGGCGCTGGTTCCGGTCTCCCTGGATGGTTTTGTTGACCGTTCTCTTGGGAACGAGCATGCCTCTGGCCGATACCACAAGCATGAATGTCGGCCGGTTTTTTATCGCCCGGGCCTTGGACTCGAACCCCGACGAAACAAGATGGCTGACGGCCGGTTACAGTCTTTTTGTTGCTCTCGGCATTCCTTTGTCCCACAGGCTGAGGAGCTTTTTTTCAGAACGTACGCTGTATGCCCTTGCGACACTCGTATTCATGGCCGGGTCGGTTGTGTCGATGATGTCTCATTTCATGCCGGCCATGATGGTGGGGCGTGCGCTCCAGGGGTTGGCCGGTGGTGTCCTCATTCCGCTTTCCTTGGCACTGGTGACAGAGTCTTTTCCCGAGTCCACCCGGTCTCGTGGGCTGGCTCTTTTTTCACTGGGAAATGCGCTGGCAGTCTCCCTTGGTCCGACGATCGGGGGATATCTCGTAGACTATGCCGGATGGCGCTGGACAATGGGGGTTCACCTTCCCATCGGATTTGCGACCCTGGCACTGGTTTACCTGGTTCTGGAAGACCACACTCCTCAGGATCCCCGCCGGTTTGACCTTCCCGGATGGCTTCTGTACGCCGGCTCAGCCTTTTTTTTTATGTACGCTGTCATGGAGGGGGAGAGGTTCGGTTGGCATAGCCACTTCATATTTCTTGTTTTTATGATTTTTCTATGTCTGTTTTTTCTCTACTTTATCTGGGCCGCCCGATTTTCCGATCCGATCTTTCCCCTGGATCTTTTGCGATATCCGGGGTTTGTCGTTCTGACCGTGGTCAACTTTCTACGTTCGGTGTCTGTTTTCGGCAGGCTCTATCTCCTCCCACTTTACCTGGAGATTTTTTATCACTTCCAGGCTCACCAGGCAGGATATCTGATCATGACAGGAGCTCTGGTCGAGCTGATGATACCTGTTTTGGGAGGGCTGGTCCCGGTCAATCTCCATCGTCCCTGGCTGGCCATCAGCATGGGGACTTTTCTCCTGGGACTCTCGAGTGTGGCGTATCTTAATCTTCCAGGAAACGCCTATTCGGTTCCGGAGACTGTCCTTCCGAATCTTGTCTTTGGCATCGGAATGGCCATGGTCCAGGTCTCCCTCTCTCCGTTGGTCCAGAGCACGCTCCCATCCTCATTCGTACGGGTCGGAAACGTGTTTCAGCTTGCGATCATGTTTCTGGGCGGGATGGTCGGAACGATCCTGGGTCGGCATCTTTTGGACAATCTGGGTCCCGTTTTCCTGACGCAATTGCCTTTTTCACTTCTTCAGAAACCGGGGCCTTCGGTATCGTCCTTCCTGAAGCATTTGTCGCAGGAATATGCTTATAATATCGACTTCTGGATCATGGGGATCATCAGCCTGCTGGCTTGCGCGGTCTCCGTTTCCTGGTTTCTGTATGATATCCTTCCTCGACGTTTGTCGAAGTTGTCTCGCAATCCAGAAAAAATATCAGTCGGATGATTGGGCGGGAAGACCGGATCAAAACAGGCTTCTTCTGCTGCCGGTACTTTCAGGAAAACGGCGTTGTTTGATTTGTGACAGTGTAATTGAGTAAAATCACCAAGTTTTAGTCATTCGTTCGTAGACCTCCTGATCAGGAGCCAAAACTTCCGGGGCGAGCGTTCTTTTTCTTCGCGGCGATGTAGCTCAGTCGGCAGAGCAGGTGAATCATAATCACTCGGTCGGGGGTTCGAATCCCTCCATCGCCACCAATACCAGAGCCAAATCATAAAAATAATCCTTCCTCCGAATTGATTTTTTTGCGCCAATTTTGCTCCAATGAGTCAGAAAAAACATCCTGACAATCGAGGGGCAGATCGATGGCAGATATCCGAAAAAGAGGTCCTTACCAGTGGCAGGTTCGGGTAAGGAAAAAGGGATATCCTTCCCAAACCAGGACATTTAATACCAAAGCCGGGGCAGAGGCCTGGGCCGCCACAACCGAATCGGAAATGGCCCGAGGAATCTTCGTTTCCCGGAAGGAAGCTGAAAACACAACGCTTTCTGAAGCCATTGACCGATATATTGCCGAAGTCATTCCTGCCAAAAAGCAACAGCGTCGAGAAAAGAACCGGGCCATCGCTTTGCAAAGATATTCATTGGCAAAATACTCTCTCGCCTCGATTCAGGGGAAGGAGATCGCCTCCTTCCGGGACATGAGAGAAAAAGGCGGAGCCAGTCCCAATACCATCCGCCTCGATCTCGCCCTTATTTCTCATTTGTTCTCAACCGCTATCAAGGAATGGGGAATGACGGGGCTTATCAATCCCGTCCAGCAAATCCGGAAACCCAAACTTCCTCAGGGACGCGATCGTCGGCTCCGACACGGAGAACTGGAAAGAATCATCAAAGCTTCGGAATCCCCCCTCCTTGGTGAGCTTGTCCGCTTCGCCTTAGAGACGGCCATGAGACGGTCGGAGCTGGCCAGGATGGTCTGGAATCTGGTGGATCTCAAGAAACGGACAGTGACCCTCCCTGAGACGAAAAACGGGGAAAAGCGGATCGTCCCCCTTTCTCCGGAGGCTGTCCGGATCCTTGAACGGATCCCCAGGAGACTCGACGGGGAGGTCTGGGGCATGGAACCGGATTCGATCACTCAAGCGTTTCTTCGTTCTGTTTCCCGCGCCCGGGCCGTCTACGAGAAGGAATGTGAGGAAAAAGGAACAAAACTGGATCCGGCCTTTCTGGTGGATCTAACCTTTCACGATCTCCGTCACGAAGCCACCTCGAGACTGTTCGAGAAAGGGTTCAATCTGATGGAGGTGGCCACGATCACCGGGCACAAGACGCTTCAGATGTTGAAGCGCTATACCCACCTTCGCGCGGAGGACCTAGCGGAGAGGATGAGATGAGTCAAAAAACTCATAAGAGCTTTCAAGCCACATTCGAGAGAATTCACGAATGAGCCCGCCAATTTCTGTTTCCAGATCTGTTCTTCTTTGGGCTGCAGCACGTACGCGACTTTCCGATGGGCGCTTACCCACCGATTTCCTAAATGGCCCCAATGGCGTGAAGGCACTGCAAATCCGACTCTTAGACAACTAGAGGGTTTCGCTCGGTTCACGCATACGCCGTTTGGTTACTTCTTCCTCGCTGAGCCACCTCATCTAACCTTACCTGTACCAGATTTTCGCACACAACGAGATGAACCGATGGGAGAGGCCTCGGCCAATCTTCTCGACACACTGTACTTAAGCCAACAACGACAGGATTGGTTCCGGGAATATGCACAATGGAATGGTCTTCCAACAATAGACTGGGTGGGAAGCGTTAACACTCAGGAATCTCCTCAAGAAGCTGCCACACTTCTTCGTGAGGCTCTCGCGCTTTCTATAGCCGAACGTCAACGTCTCCCGACTTGGACTGAAGCACTCCGGCACTTCATTTCCAAAGCCGAGGAAGCAGGTATTTTGGTAATGGCAAGTTCTGTCGTAGGCCCCAATAGCCATCGCAAGCTAGATGTTGAGGAGTTTCGTGGTTTTGCCCTCGCCGATGATCTTGCTCCATTGGTATTTCTCAATGCTTCGGACAGCAAGGCGGCGCAGATGTTCACGCTAGCGCATGAACTGGCCCACATTCTATTGGGGGAGAGTGGTATATCTGACCCACAAGCTGGTAAAGTCCCGGAACTAACCATTGAACGATGGTGCAATAAAGTAGCGGCAGAACTTCTGATGCCACTCGATGAAACGAGACGCGCACTGAATCCAAATGCACCCGTTGAAGATGAAATCCAGCGCCTCGCCCGTGTATTCAAAGTTAGCACACTTGTGGTTCTCCGTCGCCTGTTCGATGCAGGACAGATTGACTCTTCGACTCTATGGCAGCTTTATCAAGCTGAGATTGAACGACTCCACACAATTGAGCGCACCAGTGGAGGAGGAGACTTTTACCGCACGTTGGGTGCGCGCACAGGTAAGCGATTCGCTCGAGCTTTGGTTGCAAGCGCCTTGGAAGGCCAAACACTATTTCAAGATGCCTTTCGGTTACTCGGCTTACGCAAGATGGAAACTTTCTACACCGCCGCGCGGGAGCTGGGTGTGATGGCATGAGCTATCTGCTCGATGCAAACGTTTTCATACAGCCTAAGAACCTTCATTATGGATTAGACTTCTGTCCCGCATTCTGGGACTGGATCATTGAACAGAACGCTAACGGAAGGGTATTCAGCATAGACAAGGTAGCTGACGAAATCGAGGCAGGCAAAGACGAACTCAGCACTTGGGTGAACAATAATGCTCAAGGGCTATTTCGTACCACAGATTTTCAAGTGGCTGCTCAATTCGGACGAGTAAGTCATTGGGTTACAAGTCAAATTTATGATTCCTCTGCAATAAATACTTTCATGCAGGTCGCCGATTATTATCTGATCGCTCATTCTTTGGCGACAACATATTTGGTAGTTACTCATGAAATCCCGAGCAATTCCACCAAGCGCATAAAAATCCCGAAGGTATGTATTGGGTTGAATATACGTTTTATGACTCCGTACGAGATGCTTCGGCGGGAAAGGGCGAGGTTTATATTAGGTGGACAATCATGAAATTTACATCCCCATTCCCCGCTCCAGGATGCGCTCCCTCCGATCCCGCTTGTCCGTTTCCTCCCGCTCCAGGCCAATCTCCAGGTCTTCCCTCCGGATCTCAAGATACTTTTCCTTTGCGATCTCATAATCCAGGACGTTAGCCTTTCCCCGACTTCGTGAGAGGGAGTCGATCAGGGGATCCGCCTTCTCGGGGCCTATATCGATCTCTTCGTCCTCAACGACGTGATTGGACCAGTTGTTCAGGAAATCCCGGCAGGCTTCAAAGTCGGATCGGCAGGCATCCGGAAGGTCCACGTCCATCTTTCGGGAACCTCCGGCGATTAAAGAGTCGCTTTTTCCCACTCGGGGGAAGGATGACACGAGAATTTCTCGACAATCTCAGCATAGAGTTTCTTTGCGTTTTCGACCGATGAGCCGCATTCGTAAGCCGCTTTGAGAATAGAGGCCGGGGAATTCCCATTAAAAAGGGAAACGAGGATGTTCTTCGCAGGAGACGCGATTCCGGCGAGACTCCCGTGTTTCAAGGCATCGTAGACATCCTGTTCCGAAACGATTTCCGGGCGAAAGGGAACGCTCAAGTGAAACGCGATCATGGTCCCTGCACTATCCATTGTCCTCCCTTTATTTCCGGCGGGATGGCTGACATTGACTCTCTATCCAGACTGAAACGAGGTTTTGTTCGGACGGAGAGAACCGATCGAAAAAACGATCGAGAAGGCGGAAAAATGTCTTCAGGTGTTCGTCCGTATCCAGCCAGTCGGAGATTGCCAAGTGCCGGGGAACTTGGCCTTTCGAAACGGAGCGGGCCAGCATATCGAGAATGGCCCGGTAATGATTGGCGGAATAAACCTTCGTTCCTTCCGGAAGTGAAATGCCCCTTTGACTAAGAGCTTCCGAACATTCATGTATTCCATATTCACCGAAGAGGGCATTGGTATTCCATTCAAGCCCCTCCCCGGCCAGGGTCAGATTGTCCGGGAAGCGAGGGGAATCGAAGATCCCCCAAAAATGCCAATCTCCCCCCGTTCTTTCCGGGGCGGGGATATTCAGCGCCACCAAACCGGTCAATTATCGGGATGGGCTTGTTTCGGGGAAAATGGCTGTTTCGTTAGACATGGGATTCTCCGCTTCTGCAAATAGAATCTGATCCGGATCCCACTCCGGATCAGGTCTTTTCTTGGCAGAATACACTTCCACCCCTACAGATCGAACCCGACGGAGACGGGAAAGAAGAAAGAATTTCCTCCAACCTCTCCGGGAGCGGGAAGATACGCCACCTTGGCCTCGATCGTCAAAAGCCGGATGTTGACCCCGATTCCCAGGTCTCCATAGAGAGAGCCTCCCGTGACGGCTGTCAGGCTCGAGACCGCGCCAACCGTCGCAGGATTTCCGGAACTCGTTGCCGTGATCGCTCTCTTGCCAAGTACAAGATCCGCTGGCTCATTATGCCGACATCGGTTTGATGCGCTTCATCTCCTCATGGAGATTCTCCCTAGTCTTTTCCAGGTCGTAATCCGATTGAAGGTCGAGCCAAAAATTTTCCGACATTCCGAAGAATCTGGACAACCGCAGAGCCGTGTCTGCCGTGATGGCTCTCTTTCCCTTTACGATCTCATTGATGCGGCGGGGAGGGACATGAATGTCCTTCGCCAGTCGATACTGACTCAGTTTCATGGGTTTCATAAACTCTTCCAGAAGAATTTCTCCCGGATGGATCGGAGGATAGTCTCTCATCCTGTTTCTCCTGTCTTAATGGTAATCAACGATCTCCACATCATGAACATCCTTGTCCGTCCACACAAAACAGATGCGAAATTGATCGTTGACCCGGATACTCCATTGTCCCTTTCTGTCCCCTTTCAGGGCTTCCAGGTGATTCCCAGGCGGAATCCGAAGATCGTCCAGCGTACCCGCGCGGTGAAGAATCCTTAATTTTCTTTCCGCAGATCGGGTCAGATTTTGAGGAATCTTGCCGGAATGATGCCCTTCAAAGACCTTTTGGGTCTCTCGGTCCCTGAACGATTTGATCATGGAGTGATAATAACGCATAACGTTAATAATGACAAGAAAAATTTCTCCGCCTCCCCCCAAACTTTCCCGCACCTTGCTCCGCTCGCCGCCTTCCGCCTGCGTCACCGGAACGCTTGGGGTCCCCGTGTGCATCACTGGTCCCCCCCCCCGGCGGCATCGCTCCGACAGGACGGGGAGGATCCCGTTCGACCGGAGGGAGCAGGTCATTCTGGAGGGCACCGGGAGGAGGAGGGGGCGTTGCCCCCGCTTCGCTCCCCCTCTTTAGGGCCTAACACAGCACGCACCCGGGAGGGGTGAGAGAAGATCCAGCATGCGTGCCGCCCGGAGTGCGATCCGGATCGCAAGTGATCCTCTCTTTCAGACGACTCGCTTGCGACCCTCACGGCGCTCGTCTTCGCGGATCGTCTGCGACTCGCGAGTCGTAAAAAAGAGCCACCCCACAAGAAGATAGGAAATAAACGACTCGCGAAAAAAGTCAGAAACGAGCGGGGCCGGAGGACCATTTTGAGGGGCGATCGGACCTCGCACAGTCCGGCGAGCGACGAGACGAAAGGCGACAACCGGAGCAGAGCGGATCTGCATTTTGCCAATAGAGTTATTCGTCACCGCCCCTTGAACATCTCCACAATGTTTTCCAAATCCTTCTTGATGGTCTCCACTTCCAGGCCGATGAGAGAGCAATAGCAATGCAGAGTATCTTTGGTGAAGATATCTTCCCCTTCCTGAAATGCGAGGTGAAGGAAGGTCGCCATCGCGGCGATTCCGTCCAGGCGCAGGAGAGCATCGAATTGGAGGTCGCCGGCCTGAAGATAAAGGCTTCGTGTTTCCGGTTCGGAAAATACCTGTGTGGATTGACTCATGGGAATCTCCTGAGATTTTTGGCTGTTGATAGGGGGAAGAGTTCCGAGAAGCGTTTTCTTCATTTGCCGGAGATCTCCGCTTCTCCGGGGCAGAGGACTTCCCCGGCTCGATCAATGCCTTGTGGATCTCAATCCGAATCACATTTAACCCCTCTCATTCTTGAAACGACGAGGCCCCATGCGACCATGAAAAGCCTCCCGTGACCTTTCTTTGGTCCGCTCCGTCCTTTTCCGGTCTCCCGAGTCATCAAAGCTGCCCCATGCGTCATTCTTAAAGCCTCCCACGTCAACTCGGGTGTCCTGTACGTCAACATCATGCCCTCTCCTTTTTCGCCTCCAAAGCTTGGGATTCAAGGAACTCTTCGACCTCTCGGGCCAGATCCCAGATCGCCTCCGCGGCCGCGGTGAGGTCGTTATCCGATTTTTGGGCGGTCATCAGGAGTCCTGCGATCCCACGAATCGCTCGGATTTTGGAATCAATGTCAGCGTCAGTCATCGGCTCTTCCTCCTATCGTCTCACTCTCCGTCTGGAAGGCTTTCCTTCCAGACCAGTTTTTCCGGAAAAACGGTTTCCTTCGGAAATTCAGGTTTCACACTCCCTCTTTAGGTCTCTGTCTTCATTTCGAATCTTCCTTTCCAATCCCAATACCCATCTCCCTGAGCATCTGGGCCGCTTCCTCCCCCTCCACATGGCGAATCTCGATCCTGTCGACATCTTCAACCGCGTCCAGTTTCAACTTCTTTAGGATCCTTTCCGACTTGTGCTTCGCAATCCGGATCCGTTCCTCATGCTCCTTAAAATTTCCCGGCGACAGGAAAAGTGAAATCTGTCTCAGAAGATTTTCGGTCTTGGCCACGTCGGCGATCAGAAAACGGAGGGTTTCTGGTGGGATTCCGTGTCCAACCGATTTCACGAGATCCATCACCGCTTCTGAAACGGCTTCCCGAATTTTGTCCGTGTCGCTTCCCGGTGTGCTTCCCGCGCCCGATCCGGAACGGCTCTCAAGGGCAGAACCGATCAGATCCGACGCGATTTCCGATTTCGATTTTCCTTCTGAAATCGCTTCCTTCTCGATGGACGAAAGCATTGATTTCTCCATGTACACGATCAATTTGGTTTTTCCCATCTTTTTCTCCTTGGTCCCAGAAGATCGTTGGTCTTTAAAGTCCAAGTCCGGAGCCTCCTTTCTGCGACTCGCGAGTCTCAAACGATCCGCGGAGACGAGCGTCTTGAGGGTCGCAAACGAGTCGTCTGAAAGAGAGGATCACTTGCGATCCGGATCGCACTCCGGACGGCACGCATGCTGGATCTTCTCTCACCCCTCCCGGGTGCGTGCTGTGTTAGATCATAAAATGGGGGAGCTAAGCGGGGGCAACGCCCCTTTCTCCTCCGCCTCCCGGATCGACTGGCCCCTCTTTGGTCGAACGGCTCATTTGATCTCCTCATCCGGAGAAAAAAATGTATTGAGGTTGCCCTCCCGAAGAAGAATCTTCGCTTGGAGAAGGACACGCTTCAGAAATTGTTCATTTTCCGGGGAGGTCCAGGATTCCATCGGGGTTCCTCTGAGCAGGCCCGCTAAATCCAAATTAAAAGTCTCTTTCGCCCTCCCCCCATTCAGGATCTCCTCCGCCTCCTCTTCGTCCGAGGGAAGGCGGCTAAGGAGGGCCACAGCGCGGATCTCCCATTCGTTTTCCATCTCCATTTTTTTCTCCTTTTCATCGTTTAAATTGTTCTGGTCATCCCCACGGGAGGCTTCCAGGCCACCACCGATGCAACTGCACATCGTTGACCGTCTCAGGGGTCACGTTCCTTCTCACGAGGGGAACCCATTGTCCGTTCACGATCCGGAGGCCTTTACAAGGAAACGGTGCGGTCCAGTCTTTCGTCCCGCCCAGGGCCTCGATCCATGCCCGCTCTGCAAGCGGGAAATGACGCGTCGGTTCGATGCACCGGGGAATATCGTCCGGGTCCGGCGTTCCCGGCGGACATGAATGGATGGGATTCCCCGGCCCCCAGCAGACAAATTCCGGATCCTTTGCTTTTGTAGGGAGGACGAGAGCCGACCAGACGCGGGAAGGATCGAAGCTCATCCTCCAGAGAAGTTTGAACTGGCTCCGCATCTCCGGATCGTGATCGGTTTGGTAGATCGGGATCGCCAGAATGACTCCCGCCATGAGGACCGTCTTCCCCAATGCGAGGACACACTGGCGAAGCCCCGGAATCCATTTCGACTCTCGGCGACGGGTGATTTTTGCCAGTTCATTCGACATGAACGTCTCCTTGGTTCATGGTTGACTTTTCGTATCCATATGGATACTATTATTGCATGATCGTTCTCCGGCAAACCGAAACCTTCTCCCGTTGGCTTTCCCGTCTTTCGGATCAGATCGGGCGGGCCCGGATCCTGGCCCGCCTGAAACGGATCCTGACCACAGGAAATATGGGCGACGTGAAACCGGTTGGAGAAGGTGTTTCGGAGATCCGGATCGATACTGGACCCGGCTACCGCCTGTATTTCGTCCGACGGGGGAATACGGTGATCTTCCTTCTTTGCGGCGGCGACAAATCGACGCAGGACCGGGAATCTCGCGGGCCAGGGAACTGGCAAAAACAATGGAGTGAACCATGAAAGAAAAAATCACGGACTTTGACCCCGCGGCCTATCTCGACAGCGAGGAGACCATTGCGGAATATCTGACCGCCATTCTGGAAGAGAATGATCCCGACCTTCTCCTTTCCGCCCTTTCCGACGTCGCCCGGGCGCGAGGAATGGCCCAAATCGCCAAGGATTCCGGACTCGGGCGGGAAAGTCTTTACAAGGCTTTGGCTCCCGGAGCCAAACCCCGGTTTGAAACCATCATGAAGGTGATGCACGCCCTGGGCGTCAAGCTGACCGTTCACGCCTGACCTCCTTTTCCTCCCGGCCGTCCCGACTTTCGATCCCCAGGACCTTCATCGCCCAATAGGGGCCGGTATGCAAAATCTCGAACGCGAAATGGATGACCCGCCACAAAACGAGCGTGTAGGCCAGATAGCCGCCGATCACGCCGGCGGCCGAGATCCAAATCCCGGGAGAGGGATTGGAGGACATTCCGGAGAGAACCTGGCTTGTCATCGGCACGAGCAGGGCCGAACCGAGAAAATACAAACCGAGACTGACAACGAACATTCCGACCAAAAGAAGGGGACGCAGCGCGATGTCCGTCACCCGGGCCAGTCCCTCCCGCCCGTGCTGTCCGATGAATCCTTCCCCCTGGGGAAGGCCCACGGCCAGCGCCCACAGCGGAGCGAAGACGGCCAGAATGACCACTTCCAGAATCCAGAAGAGGCTATAGAACAGGATCGCCAACATCGGCACGAGGGGAAGATAGACCGCGACGACGACGGTCAGGATCGTCATGACGGTCGTCAAGGGATCCAGCAGCTTTCCGACCCCTGAAAGGGCGGAGGTCGCTTGGCCTACGGCCTTTCCCGCCGGACCCGTGAAGGTATTCAAAGCGTTTCCCAGTCTTGAAAGTCCCCATCGGGCCGCCTGCCCCACGGCCAGCGCCGTATCCGCCGATTCGACCACGTTCTGGAGGCGCGAAAGCGGGTCTTCGCCGGGACTGGACATCATATAGGAGGGAACGGACACGCTTTGTCCGGAGGCGTTCTGGACGGTGGACAGACTCTGGATTTTCGTTTGCTCCGCGCCTGGTCCGGAGGTGGGCACCAGGACGGAAGCCCACCAGGGGCCGGTCCCGGTCTGGCCCGCGAAGCCCCAATGATTCAGATAGGTATGGACCAAGGCAAAGCCATTCTGGACTTCCTCCTCCGCTTCGGTATGTGCGATCGAGGACCAATCCGCCCCGCCGAATCCATTGGTGGGAACAGGAATATATTCGGACGTCCGGGCCGCCCGCCGGGCCTCCGAGCCCAGGAAGGAGTAATACATCCCCAGACTGACCCATCCGTCGTTTTGGATCCGGGTCAGGGCGTTTCCGCCGTTTCCGGTACTGGTCGCCGCTTCCTGGCCAAGGGCGGCCATATACTCGGTCAACGCCTGGGTCATCTGACCGGACGATCCCGCGGGGTTGGTCATCCCTCCCCCCTGGCCGAATACGGAGCGGTTCGGGGGAGTCCCGGCCGGAGCGCAGGGAGAAAGTCCCGTGCCGATCACGATCGACCCGCAGCCGTTGGTCCCGCTTGCGATGGCGGCGGCCGCCTGGTCGAGAGTGGAGCCTTGCCGGATCAGGGTCATGAACGCCGTGTTCTGGGCCATGGTTTGCCCGGAACCTCCGGGGAGCATGTACTCTCCGCAGACATTCGGACCGTAGCTCCCGACTCCGGTCACGTTTGAGAAGCCTAGGTTTCCGAAGTTGTCCACTTGTGCCGTCACTGCCTGGATGCTTCCATTCGGGTTCACGAAGTTGTCCAGGACGTGCGCACAGACCAGGGAATACAGCGCGTCGTCGACGACGGTCTGGATGTTCGGCGGGATGACGGAGGCAGGCTTCGGAGCCGTCAGCATGGCGGCCACCTTCTCCGCCGCCGTATCCCCGAGGCCGTTGCCCGTTGAGGCGACAAACAGGATGAAGGAGGCCAGGATGGACAAGCCCCCGGTGGCGGCGATCATCGCGGCGGAGACCGCTCCCCGGACCGGAGCCCACGCGGCGTTCACGCCCTGATGGGTCCAGTCGCCCGTATGGGCCGCCGTGTGCATCGCGGAGACAATGTAGTAGGAATATGTGAGCGTCAGCAGAAAGAGCGCCAGGACGGACACGAGGCTGGCGACAACGGAGATCGTGGAAGGTAGAGCGGCCAGAACGGCCGAGTTCGAGAGTGCAACGAAAGAGACGAGCCGGAGCAGGTGTTCTGTCCGGCGGCGGATCCGAAAAAGGCATAAAGGACGCAACCGGCAAGCGATCCCGGGGCCGAATGGACGAAGGAGGGGATCGCGAACCCGGCCAGAAGAGCCGGATGATTAAGCTTGCCGCGACACCACTCGAAAACGATGACAGGGAAAGAGACCGCCAAAAGACCCGCGATCACCGACAGAGTATAAATGGAACCCGGAAGTCCGGTGATCTGGTCCAGAAGAACGGTTTCGGCCAACAGGGCCGCTCCTCCTGCCATGGGAGAGATCGCATTGTGGAGAAAAATCCGCCTGAGAACGGCTTTCGGGGGAACATGGACGGGCTGGATCCGGCACAGGTGCAGCCGACCCCTGAATAAGCGTACCGCATCCCCAAAGCGGGCGGCCTGGGCCGTGGCGAACAGGAGGGGCTTGATCGCGGCGACATGAAACGTCCACCCGATCCGTCCCAGGGAATCCAGAAAATATCGGCTGGCCTGGGCCCAGTACCGCCGAGCCCCCAGAAGCCCCTTCAGTCCGCCTCCGGAGAACCACATCCACAACCGGGTATTTCGCCAGTCAGTAGAGCGGGAAAGGGCGTCTTCCGTTCCGGACAAAGTGGGGATCTGACCTTTCGTCGGTGGAAGGGCAGGAGGATCCTGGTTTGGGCCGGGATTGAGTCCCGGAAGAGAGGGCTGCCGAAAGTCGAACGCACGATTTCCGGCTTGCACAAGAGCCTTCCCTGACGCCTTCGCGATTGCCAAAGTTAGGACTCCCAAGGTTTTGACTGGACCCTCGTTTTGCCATTTTTCCCGGAACAGGACCATGAATTGGGTCATTTTCACGATTCTTCCCCTTTTAGTTCTGGATACCGTAGCGGCGCAAGCCAGAAATACTCCCGGCTTCGTTCCATCAGAAACGTCTCCTCAGGATGCCGAACCGATTTTTTCCAATACTTTTCTGAGCCAACCGGCCTCCGGATAATCGGAATTGGATCCGAATCCTCCCTGATTGAGAAATTTCCTTCTCTTTTCGTAAGGAAGCGATTTCCAGACCTTCAAGTCCGTCTTATAGGGATCCTTGCTTTCCGATCCGGATGAACTCGCAGGCAGGGACCATTCCTCACTTAAAGCCTTGAACACGAAACCGGGAAGATTTTCCGGTTTTTTTTCTTTTGCATATTCGAGAGCCGCGATGATTCGGGCTTCCGGATATGACTGGATCATTTCATTAGTTGATGTTGCAAAACAGCCCCGTTTTTTCCCGTCAAACGGGAGGCGGAGGGTTGGAAACGGTGTCGATTTTTCGGGACATGAGGGATAGTTTATGATATTATTGGCTTCATAAATCACCTTTCACGCCGGGAGGGTCTCCCATGTCCTATGACGATACGCCCCGATCGATGAGCTTCTTTGAACTGGGTCTCTGGCAGATGACCGATCCCGACCATCCTCTTCTGGTTCTGGCCCGGAAGATGCCGTGGGAGCGGATCGAGGAGGCCCTTGTCCCCTTCTATTCCCGGATGGGCCGGAACGCCAAGCCGGTGCGACTGATGGCGGGGCTCATGATCCTGAAGCACCGGTTCGACCTGTCCGACCGGGCGGTGGTCGGGCAACTGCACGAGAACCACGTCTGGATGGCGTTCTGCGGGGTTTCGTTCCCCGAGGCGCGGCTGGTGGACCATTCGAGCCTGTGCCGGTTCCGGCAACGGCTGGGGCCGGACGGAACGAAGATCCTGGAAACCGTCGTCCGGGAGGCGCTTTCCGACGACCGGGCGGTATCGGGACGGACGATGATCGTGGACACGACGGCCATGGAGAAGAACGTCGCCTACCCTTTCGACCTCTCCCTTCTGACCCGGGGAAGGGAGAGGGTGCTGAAGGCCGTCCGAAAACTCCACGACGCGGGGGTCTCCTGTTCGGTTCCGATCCGGAGCTTTCTCCGGGTGGAGAAGCGGGTGCTCCTGACCGCCCTCAAGCTGGGACGTCACCGGAAGGATCGGATTCGTGAGGCCAGCCGGACGCTGATGAGTTTTGCCCGGCACGTTCTGAACAGGACCCGGGCTCTGGCGGAAGAGGCTCAAACGCGCATCCGGGCGTTCCGGGAAACCGGAAAGTCCGGAGGGGCTGAAGCCTTGGGAACACTCGTGCCGGCCCTGGAGACGGAAGCGGAGAAGCTGTCCCGTGTGGTCTTCCAGACCCGGGACACGCTGGAAGGGACGTTTCGCGGTCCCCGGCTGTACAGCCTCCACGAACCGGAGGTCGTCTGCATCTCGAAGGGCAAGCTCGCCAAACCCCCTGAATACGGCTCGAAGGTGCCCTGTCGATCGACGCCCACGGTTTCGTGATCGATCACGCCCAGTACGCCGACAACCGGCACGATACCCGGACGCTCCCCGCGCACTGTCCGGCTGGGAGGAGGCGTTCG
>Ga0207433_10008384_pt1 | contig 16841 bp, 16 predicted proteins | sample YelNatPaOPGAMG01_FD_187559 | JGI IMG/M metagenome (GOLD analysis project Ga0207433, IMG submission 187559) | Hot spring thermophilic microbial communities from Obsidian Pool, Yellowstone National Park, USA - OP-RAMG-01 (SPAdes) (version 3) | ecosystem: Environmental > Aquatic > Thermal springs... | reverse complement strand
GGGGGCGCCGGTGTCCATGCGGCTGCTCGAAAAAGCCGTCGAACTGGGTTTTCCTGTTTTCGAAGGCTACGGGCTTTCGGAATGCGCATCCGTGGTGAGCCTCAATACGAAGGCCGGCCACAAAATCGGCAGCGTCGGCAGGCCGCTTCCCCACGTCGACCTGAAATTCTCAGAAGATGGCGAGATGCTGGTGAAGGGGGCGCTCATGCTCGGTTATTGCCAGGGGGGTGTTGCGAATCGGAACGAATATTGGCCCACAGGGGATACTGGTTATCTGGATGGGGATGGCTTTCTGCATTTGACGGGAAGGAAGAAAAACATTTTCATCACTTCCTTCGGGCGCAACGTCGCTCCCGAATGGGTGGAAAGGGAATTGACGGTTCACCCCGCGATTTTGCAGGCGGCCGTTTTCGGCGAGGGAAGGCCATGGAGTGTGGCGGTGATCGTGCCCAGGGATTCTGCGCTGGTGGAAGATGCGGTCGGGCTGGCCAATGAAATCCTTCCCGATTATGCCAGGATAGGAAAATGGCTTGTCAGCGATATGCCGTTTCTGCCAGAAAACGGCCAGATGACAGCCAACGGGAGGCTGAAGCGCGATGCGATATGGCCGCTTTATCGGGAAAGAATAGAGGCGCTTTACGAGGGGGAGCATTGTGAAGTTCTATGAGGAGTTGCTGGCCAAAACGGCCGGGGCACGCGATGAGTTTCTGAGCCTGCCGATCATCGGCGCGGGGGCGGCAGGGAAAATCTCGCTGGAAACCTATGTCGCTTTTCTCACCGAAGCCTACCATCACGTCAAGCATACCCTGCCCCTCCTGATGGCCTGCGGCGCCAGGATGCCGGAGCGGCTCGAATGGCTGAGAACCGGAATGGCGCAGTATGTCGGAGAGGAAATCGGGCATCATGAATGGATTCTGAACGACATCGCGGCATGCGGCAAAAATCCGGATGCCGTCAGGTGCGGGACTCCCAGCTCCGAGACGGAACTCATGGTGGCGTATGCCTATGATACGATAGCGCGGGGAAACCCGGTCGGCTTTCTGGGCATGGTGCTGGTGCTGGAAGGAACCAGCGTGCAGATCGCATCCCGGGCTGCCTGCGCGATCAAGGAAAGCCTGAAACTGCCGGATGCCGCATTCAGTTACCTGACCTCCCACGGCGCGCTTGACGTTGGGCACACTGCTTTTTACGAAAGCCTGGTGAACAGGCTGAGCGAGCCTTCCGACAGGGAAGCCGTAGTGCATTGCGCCAGGATGTTCTACAGGCTTTACGCCGATATTTTCAGGAAGCTGCAGAATGGGAGGGGAGATGGAGCTGCAGGGTAGCCGAATTATGCTCACCGGAGCGGGAAGCGGCATTGGCAGGAGCCTCGCGCTCAAGCTGGCCGGCAAGGGGGCGAATCTCGCGCTGGTTGGCAGGAATGAAGCCAGGCTGCAAGAGCTTGCCAGCGAAATCCGGAAAAATGGCGGCAAGGCTTATCCTGTCGTTTTCGACATTTCGCGCGCGGATGGACAGGGGGAAGTCGTCGACGAGGCAATCCGCAATCTCGGCGGCATAGACATCCTGGTCAACAATGCGGGAGTCATGAGTTTTTGCGAGTTCTCGATCCAGAATCCCCAAGACATCGAGAACCTCGTCAAGACCAATGTCACGGGGCCGATGCTGCTCGCTCGCGCAGTGCTGCCGCATCTTTTGAGCCGCAACAGCGGAAAGATCGTCAATGTGGGGTCGACTTTCGGCGCCATCGGATTCGGGCACTTTTCGGTCTATTCCGCGACCAAATTCGCGATGCGCGGGTTTTCGGAAGCGCTGAGGCGGGAACTCGATCACACCCGCATCGGCGTGACCTATGTCGCACCCAGGGCGACCAAGACTGCGCTCAATACCGATGCCGTGGTGGCATTGAACCTGGAAACGGGAATCGCCATGGACGAGCCGGAGGATGTCGCAGCGGCGATCGTCGATGCGATCGAGAAGGATGCCGGGGAACGCCACATCGGCTGGCCGGAGAAATTTTTTGCGAGGCTCAACGGGCTTTTTCCGCGCCTTGTCGACAACGCATTGAAAAGAAACAACAGAATTGCAAGGGGATTGTTGCAACGTTAACTATTGAGGAAGCAGCGAAATGAAGCATCTGAAATTTGCACTTTTGTTTGCAGCTGCTGCTGCAGTGAATGCCCATGCGGATCAGGGGCTTGATGAGGCAATCGTGCGGTTGCAGCACGAATGGGCCATAGTCAATTACAAAACGCCCGAAGACAGGCGGGAATCGGCTTTTGAAACGCTCGCAGGAATGGCGCAGGATGTTTCGCAGCGTTACCCTCAAAATGCCGAGCCGCTGGTTTGGCAGGCGATCGTGCTGGCCTCCGAAGCCAAGGTGAAGGGCGGTTTCAGTGCGCTCGGGCTTGCCAAGGATGCGAGGAATCTGCTGCTTGCTGCGGAAAAAATCAATCCCAATGCGTTGGATGGCTCCATTTACACTACCCTTGGCTCGCTTTATTATAAGGTGCCGGGCTGGCCGATCGGTTTCGGGGACCACAAGAAGGCCAAGGAATACCTGGAAAAGGCCCTGAAGATGAATCCGGGCGGAATTGATGCCAATTATTTCTACGGCGATCTGATGCTAACCGACGGCAATTACGCTGCCGCGATCAGCTACCTCAAGAAGGCGTTGGCGGCTCCTCCCAGGCCGGGGCGCGAAGTGGCGGACGCCGGGCGCAGGGCAGAGATTCAGATCGATTTGAAGAAGGCTGAAGAAAGCAGATGATCTCATGAGAATTCTCCTGGTCGAAGACGATGAGGCTTTGGGCGACGGCGTCAGGGAGGGCCTCGTCCAGGAGCGCTTCACGGTGGACTGGGTCAAGGACGGCAAGGAGGCGCTGTCCGCCCTGGAAGCGGAAGACTACGGACTGATGATTCTGGATCTGGGCCTTCCCAGGCTTTCCGGAATAGATCTGCTGAAGCTGATCAGGAGCCGCGGAATGGGGCTTCCGGTGATCATTCTGACGGCCCGTGACACGGTCGCCGACAGGATACTGGGACTCGATTGCGGCGCGGACGATTATGTCATCAAGCCTTTCGACCTCGACGAGCTGGCGGCGCGAATCCGCGCGTTGACGAGACGGAAGATGGGGCGTGCCGAGCCCCTTCTCGTGCATGAGAACATCACGCTCGATCCCGCTGCGCACAAAGTGACGCTCGATGGCGAGGAAGTCGCTCTTTCTCCGAGAGAATTCGCTGTGCTGCGGGAATTGCTGGAGAATTCAGGGATCGTGCTTTCCCGTGACCGCCTGGAGCAAAGCCTGTACGGCTGGAACGAGGAAGTCGAAAGCAATGCCCTCGAAGTGCATATCCACCATCTCAGAAGGAAGCTTGGCGCCAAGCTGATCAAAACCATCAGGGGCGTGGGTTATGTCATTCAAAAGGATTGAGGGTGCCTGAAAGCTTTGCCGTTTCGACCTGGCTGAAATGGGTCGATGCATTCCATCTCTCCTTCACCGGAAATTCGCTCAGGGGGCGGCTCCTAAGACTGCTGCTTTCCTCCAGCGGGTTGTTTTTGCTGATCGTTTCCCTGCTCGCCTACGTCAATTCGCATCATGAGGCTGACGAGCTTTTCGATGCCCAGCTTGCGGAATCTGCCAGGGTGCTGCTGGATCAGGCGAGCACCGGGATTTCAGAGCGCCCGAGCGTCGTCTCCGACAGCGATCACCCCACGCTCGAATATGAACGAAAGATCGCGTTCCAGATCAGGGACAGGGAAGGCAATCTTCTGCTGCGTTCAGCCACCACCCCCGAGCGCAGTCTTTCCGAGCATTCGGAAGGCTTCAGCAACAGCCTCATCGAAGGGAAAAAATGGCGGGTATTTTCCCACTGGAATAGAGACCACACCCTGCAGATTCAGGTAGGACAGCTGCACGAGATTCGCAACGAATTGGCCGGCAAGATTGCGCTCAGCCTGCTCGTCCCTTTTCTGTTGGCGATTCCTCTGGTTGCCCCGTTGATCTGGTTCAGCATCGAGCGCGGCTTGAAGCCGGTCAACTGGGTGTCCGACGAAGTGAAGCAGCGCGCCGTGGAAAACCTCAAACCCATCGTCATTACCGATGTTCCCGAGGAGGTGCGTCCCCTCATCGACTCGATCAATACATTGCTTTCCAGGCTCGAATATTCATTCGAGAACGAGCGACGCTTCACGGCTGATGCTGCGCATGAGCTGCGCACTCCGCTCGCCGCACTCAAGACTCAGGCGCAAGTGGCCTTGCGGGCGAGCGAAACCGGGCAGAGGAAGAAAGCGCTCGAACAGGTGATATCGGGTGTCGACCGGGCAACCCATCTTGTGCAACAATTGCTGACATTGGCGCGGCTCGATCCCCAGTTTGCCAGGGTCGAGAATTCGAAGTTCGTTCTTCATCAGGTGATTGTCCGGGTGCTGAGCGACCTCGCTACCGAGGCGCTTGCGAAGAAAATCGAACTCACCTTCGAGGAGGATTGCGGCGCGCTGGTGAAAGGCGATGCCGAAATGGTCGGCATCCTGGCGAGCAATCTGGTGAGAAATGCGATCCGGTATACTCCGGAGCATGGGAAGGTTGAAGTTCGCATCGGGGAGGATGACGATGCCGTCTGGCTGCATGTCATCGACAATGGGCCGGGCATCGATCCCGAAGAGAGAAGCCATGTTTTCGAACGCTTTTACCGCACGCTCGGCAACAGGGTGAGCGGAAGCGGCCTGGGTCTTTCCATCGTAAAGCGCATTGCCGATTTGCATCATGCGCGAGTGGAACTCGATTCGGGTGAAAATGGCGGAGGGCTCTGGGTCAGGGTAAGATTCCCCAAACGCTGATCGAAAAGGAGAAGGTTTGACGCTTTTGCCCGAAAATCTGGCCCTCGTGCTGGGTCTGTCCTTCTTCTTCGGACTCGCCTTCGAGGAGTTCTATGTCAGGAGCCCGAAAAAACGTCCGGGCGGAGTCAGGACGTTTCCCCTGCTCGCACTGTCCGGAGCAGGACTGTACCTGCTTGAGCCGGTGCATGCCGCAGCGTTTTGCACGGGACTTTTGGTGCTGGGCGTGTGGCTTTATGCCTATTATCATGCGAGATGGACCGAAGGGGCGCCTGCCGCCGAGCCCGGAGGCGGGCTGATCATCCCGGTCAGCAATCTGGTCGCCTATCTGCTGGGTCCGATTTCGCTGACCCAGCCGCACTGGGTCGCGGTTTCCTTTGCGGTCGGCGCGGTGCTGCTGCTGGGGGCGCGGGAAAGCCTGCATCGCCTTGCCCAAAAGCTGCCGGCAGAGGAAATCATGACCGGCGGGAAATTTCTCGTCCTGACAGGCATCATTCTGCCCCTGCTGCCGAACCATCCCGTCACGCAACTGAGCGCGATCACTCCCCACCAGGTGTGGCTTGCCGTAGTCGTGGTCTCCACGCTGTCCTATGCCAGCTACATGATCCGGCGCTATATTTCCCCGGAAAAGGGGCTGCTTGCAGCCTCGGTGCTGGGAGGATTGTATTCATCCACAGCAACCACGGTCGTCCTGGCGAAGCAGGGAAAGGAAGGCGCTTTTGCGAAGCCGGGTATTCTCTCGGGGATCGTACTTGCCACTGCCCTGATGTATCTGAGGCTGGGTGTCGTGGTGGCGGTGTTCAATCTGCCCCTTGCGATTGCGCTGTTGCCCTATCTTCTGGGGCTCTTCTTGCTGGGACTGCTCCTCGCCTGGGGCTGCAACCGCAGAAAGGAGACGGAGGGGCATGGAAGCGCGCTTGCCATGCAGGCAAATCCCCTGGAATTGAGTGCGGCGCTGCTTTTCGCTTTCCTGTTCGTGGCGATTTCACTGGCTTCCACCTGGGTCAGCACGGAATTCGGAAAGGCCGGAATCTACTGGCTGGCAAGCGTTGTCGGGATCACCGACATCGATCCTTTCGTGCTGAGCCTTGCGCAGGGCGGAGCTGGCGGGCTGGGGTTGCAGGCCATGGAAGCCGCGATCCTGATCGCGGCTTCCTCAAACAATATCCTGAAGGCGGCTTATGCGGCGATATTCCTCGGGTTTCGGGGGAGTCTCGCTGCAACGTCCTCCCTCGTCCTGCTTTCCCTGGCAGGCATCATTCTGGCCTTCCTGCCCTAAGGAACCACTGATTTATTCCGCGCGGAGCGCGTTGCTGGGAAAACGGAGCGAAGCGTAGTTTCGAGGTACGGCCAAATCGAGATGATCGCGCGAAGCGTGACGCAGATCGTAGCTGGGTCTACGACATCAAGGAGCTCGACAAAGCGAGCGCTCGATTTGCACGCAACCCAATTGGGACGGGGTTTTGCGGGTGAGCTTCATTGTTGCCCGGCTCGCGAATGGAATGACCATTCGACTTCGCCGCGCGCCTCGAATCTCATCCTGCAAAGCCGTGTCGAACCCGTGAGGAATAAATCAGCGGTTCCCTAACCCTGCTTCACTTCGAAGTGCTGCACCATGGCCTGCAGTTCCGCTGCCGTTTCGGTGAGCTGAATGGATGCCTGCATCGCCTCTTCGCTGAGCTTGGTGTTGTCCTCGACGAGGCTGGTGATATGTTCCAGGCTCCTGGCGACTTCCTCGCTTGCCAGGGACTGTTCCTTCGAGGCGGTGGCAATGTGCTGCGCGCCTTCCGTCACCTGATTGCTCACCTCCAGGATCTGCTTCAGCCCTTCGGTATTGGCATGGCTGAGTTCGATATTCTTGCCGACTTCGGTGACTGCCTCATCCATTGAGGACACCACGGTCTGGGTCACCTGGTAGATGTTCTGGACCATTTCACTGATGTCTACCGTACTCGATGTCGTCCTTTCGGCAAGTTTCCTGACTTCGTCTGCGACGACCGCAAAGCCTCTGCCCTGCTCTCCTGCCCTGGCAGCCTCGATGGCCGCATTCAGCGCAAGCAGGTTGGTCTGATCGGCGATTTCCTTGATGACCTTGGTGATGTCTCCGATTTTTTGTATCGCGTCCTTGAGGTCAACAATGGTTTTGCTCGAAGATTGCACGGCTTCGACGACGCGGGTGGTGGCCGCAAGGCTCTCTTCCATCCTCTTGTTGTTGTCCTCGATGATTCTTTGCGAATCGACTGCGGCGGAAGCCGAATCGTTCGCTGCATTGGCGACTTCGGAAACGGATTGGCTCAGTTCCTCCATCGTGCTTGCAATTTGCTGCACATGGTCCTGCTGGGCCTTGGAATGTTCGGCGACCTGTACGACCTGGGAATTGAGGCTGCTGCAGCGGTCCTCGATCAGGGAGGCCGCGAGCCCCATTTCATCCAGCATCACCTGAATATGCGCCTGCATGGTCTGGATCGCGCAAAGCAGGTCGCCCATTTCGTCCCTGCCCGAAATGTCGATGTCCGCGCCAAGATCGCCCTGAATGATTTTCTCGAACTGGCCCATCGCCTGGTTTATCGGACGCTTGACGAAAATATCGACGCAGCGCCCGATGAAGAAGAAAAGGAAGATCTGGAGGATGATCTGGCCGATAGTCAGCTTGATCTGGATGTCGTGCAACTGGGCGAAGTCGGAGCTCAGATCGATCAGGATATCGGAGGCGCCGTTGACGCTCCCTACCTGGACCATGTGGCATTTGAGGCAGTCGGTATGGTGAAAGTTGTGGCTGACGATGTAAGGAGTGACCGCCCTGAAAATGGGAGCTCCGGAAGGATCCATCGTCAATGAATAAATGGGCTTCTTGGACTCGATGGCCTGCTTCTCGACGTCGTCCTTGACATGCTCCTCGGGCAGCCCCGGACCGAACTGGTCGACCACTTGCTTTGCGCGCACTATCCGGGCCGATTTGATGCCGCCGCTCGATTCGAGCTTCTCGATCAGGAGCTTCCGGTTGTCCGGGTCGCTGATCGTTCCGGTTTCCATCAGCATGTTGAAGCTGTCTATGGTTTCATTGGCGACCTGTTCCGCCTTTTCTTTGGCCGAGGACAGGGTTTTTTCCTTGAAATTGTGGGAAATCCAGAGCTGGGATGAGAGCAGAACGGCAAGCAGCAGCCCCTGGATGACAATCTGGAGCTTGGTCTTGAGCTTCAGATTCCTGAATCTGTATTTGTCGAATCTCGAGCCGATTTGCGCGCCGGATTCGTTGAGCTGCTTGTAAAGCGCATCGGCCCCCTCGATTTCCGCCCGGGTGGGGGCATTCCTCACCGACATGTAGCCGACTATCTGGTTGTTTTCCTTGATTGGAACCACCAGCGCCTTGACCCAGTAATGATCCCCGTTCTTGCAGCGGTTCTTGACGATGCCGCGCCAGGGCTTGCCCTCTTTCAGCGTGTCCCAAAGCCATTTGAAGGCCTGGGGCGGCATGTCCGGGTGGCGCACGACATTGTGATTTTTCCCGACCAGTTCTTCCCTGGAGAATCCGCTCATTTCCACGAATGCGTCGTTGGCATAGGTGGTGATGCCTTTCAGATCGGTTTTGGAGACCAACCTGAATTTTTCTGGAAAGGCCTTTTCAATCTGAGTGACGGGGAAATTCTTTTTCATGGGGCGACCTCCCGGACCATGCCGTTGCTGGAATAATTTTTTATCGGAAAAAGTCCCCGGTTCTTTAGAGGAAATTATCCTTGGAATATATTTTCAGGGATGATCCTGGGATAAAATCTGGAATTTGTCAAGAATGATTCCTAATAAAGAAAGAATGCGTATGAAACCTGAACTTCTGCTTCCTGCTGGCAGCCTCGCGAAAATGCGCGCGGCATTTTCTTTCGGGGCGGATGCGGTCTATGCGGGACAGCCGAGATATTCCCTGAGAGCGAGAAACAACGAATTCGGAATCGACGAGCTTCGGAAGGGCATCCTGGAAGCACGGGGTTCGGGCAAGAAATTCTATGTCGCGAGCAATCTGATGCCGCACAATGCCAAGGTCAAGACTTATCTAGCCGACATGGCGGATGTGGTCGAAATGAAGCCCGATGCGCTCATCATGGCTGATCCGGGACTCATCATGATGGTGAGGGAGAAATGGCCGGAAATGCCGGTCCATCTTTCCGTTCAGGCCAATACGGTGAATTATGCTTCGGTCAGGTTCTGGGAGAAAATGGGGCTCTCCCGGGTCATCCTTTCGCGCGAATTGTCACTGGATGAGATCGCGGAAATCAGGCAGCTTTGCCCGAATATGGAGCTCGAGGTGTTCGTGCACGGCGCGCTTTGCATCGCCTATTCCGGGAGATGCCTGCTTTCAGGCTATTTCAACCACCGCGATCCCAACCAGGGGACCTGCACCAATTCCTGCAGATGGGACTATCGGGTCGAGTCCGCCCTTGACGACGAGGGCAGCGGGATAAGGAAAATCGATTTCGATTTCGGAAAGGCGATGCAGGCCGATTGCGGACAGCAGGCGCGGCATCCGCTGGCAGATCATGTCTATCTGATCGAGGAATCGAAACGCCCTGGAGAACTGATGCCGATCTTCGAAGACGAACACGGCACCTACATCATGAATTCCAAGGATCTCAGGGCGGTCGAGCATGTGGGCAGGCTGGCCGAAATCGGCATCGATTCGCTAAAAGTGGAAGGGCGCACCAAGTCGCTCTATTATGTAGCGAGAACCGCTCAAATTTACCGGCGGGCGATAGACGATGCAATGGCTGGCAGACCGTTCGATCCGTCGCTGCTCGCCGAGCTGGAGGGGCTGGCAAATCGCGGCTATACGGACGGATTCTACGAGCGCCACCATACGCAGGAATACCAGAATTACATGCGCGGTCATTCTGAATCCTCTCGCAGCCTTTATGTGGGGGATGTTTGCTGCATCGATTCCGGGATGGCGGAAATATCGGTCAAGAACCAGTTCCGGGTTGGCGACAGGCTCGAAATCATTCATCCCTCCGGCAACAGGGTGCTGGAACTGGAATGCATGCAGGATGTCCAAGGGAAATCGATCGAGGTGGCCCCGGGCAATGGGCATCGCGTCAGAATCCCGCTCGAACAGGGGCTGGAAAATGCGCTGGTTGCGAAGTTTCTGTGAGTTTCACGAGCAGGTAATAAAAAGGGATTACGCTAATAGGGTTATTCCTCGCGCCGGAAATTGTGCTAGGATGTTCATAAGACTTTCTTAATATATATTGTATTGACCATGTCCGAAGAAAATACCATCAAAGACGGCGCGGATCTTTCGAGACGCGAATTTCTCGGGACGGTGACCGCGGGGGTTGCGGCGGCGGGAGTCGCTGCGGCGTGCGTGCCTTTCGTCAGCAGCATGAATCCCTCGTCGGATGTGCTTGCCAAGGCGACCACCGAAATCGACCTTTCAGTCATCGCTCCGGGAGAGGAAAAGACTTTCCCTTGGCAGGGCAAACCGGTTTTCGTGGTGCACAGGACGCCGGAAGAGATTGCCGCCATGGCGGCATCGAAGGGCGGCAAGGATCCTGAGCCCGATGCCAAGCGTGTGCAGAAGCCGGAATGGCTGGTGGTGATAGGCATTTGCACCCATCTGGGCTGTGTCCCCAACAAGACCGAGAGCGGCTGGCTTTGTCCCTGTCATGGCAGTGTCTATGACAACAGCGGCAGGATCATTTCCGGACCCGCGCCGAGGAATCTGGACTTGCCCCCTTACCATTTCGTAGCCGAAAACAAAATATTGATCGGAAAAGCGTGATGAACAAGATCATTGCATGGGTCGACCAGCGTTTTCCTCTGACTTTTTTCATCAAGCACGAACTGACGGATTATCCGACCCCGAGGAATCTGAGCTATTGGTGGGGATTCGGTTTTCTGGCGGGATTTGTCCTCGTGATCCAGATCGTGACGGGGATTTTCCTTGCCATGCACTACAAGCCGGATTCGAATCTCGCCTTCGACTCGGTCCAGCACATCATGCGCGAAGTCAATTACGGCTGGCTGATCCGCTATCTGCATTCGACCGGGGCATCGGCCTTCTTTGCCGTGATTTACACCCACATGGCGAGAACGCTCTATTACGGCTCCTACAGACGCCCTCGCGAGCTGCTCTGGTGGACGGGGCAGGGCCTGCTGCTGCTCATGATGGCCACCGCATTCATGGGTTATCTGCTCCCATGGGGACAGATGTCCTACTGGGGGGCGACGGTCATCACCAACCTGTTCAAGGCCACGCCCGTCTATGGCGATCAGATCGTGACCTGGCTCAGGGGCGGATTTGCGGTCGATGATCCGACGTTGACGCGCTTCTTTTCCTTGCACTATCTGTTCCCGTTCCTGATTTTCGCTGCGGTTGCGATTCATCTGGTCGCGCTGCATACGGTGAGGAGCAGCAATCCTTCCGGCATCAATCTGGCCGACAAGGACAACATCCCGTTCCACCCCTACTTCACGATCAAGGATCTGTTCGGGCTGGGCATTTTCATGATCGTCTATCTGCTCATCGTGTTCTTCAAGCCGGATCTCTTCATCGATGCGGCGAACAACATTCCGGCCAATCCCATGCAGACGCCTGCGGACATCGTTCCGGAGTGGTATTTCCTGCCCTTCTACGCGATCTTGCGCTCCGTTCCCGATCTTGCCGGCGGGGTGGTGGCGATGGCGATATCCGTGCTGATTTTCGCAGCCATGCCTTATCTGGACAGATCCAGGGTGACAGGGGGGGCGAGATACAGGCCGATCTATCGCGCGATGTTCTACATTTTCGTGATCGATATCTTCGTGCTCGGCTACGTTGGGGCCCATCCGCCGTCATTGCAGATCAGGACCATCGGGGAGGTATCGACGACGATCTACTTCCTGACCTTCCTGCTTCTGCCTTTCGTATCGAGATGGGAAGAAAAATTCGTGCTGGCGAGAGGGCTGCCTCCGGCAGTTGAAGCGATGGCAAGGAAAGAAATTGCGGAGGCTGAAGGCAATGTCTAACAACAAACTGTTCGGGCTCATTTTCTGCCTGATGTTTTCTGCAAGATCTGCCCAGGCTGACGAGGCTCAGCTCAAGCGCGGGGCGCATGTCGCTGTCGAAGTCTGCAATACCTGCCACAGCCTGAAATATCTCAAGTACAGCGATTTTTTGAAGCTGGGTTTCAGCAAGGCCGAAGTCGATGCGATGCGCGGAACCAAGGGCATGGCGGATCCGTTGATTTCCCAGATGGCGCCGGCCGACGAGCTTGCCATGTTCAGCACCGTTCCTCCAGATCTTTCCCTGATGGCCAAGGCCAGGGATGGCGGGGCGAATTACATTTATGCCATGATCACCGGATTCTACACGGATGCCAAGGGGCAGACCGCCAACCATGTCTTTCCCGGGATCAAGATGCCGGACGTGTTCATGATTGCCCAGGCGGATGCTGCGGGGCGCCAGGGCATCGAGCAGAAGGCGAGGGATGTCTCGGCGTTCCTGGAATGGGCGTCCGACCCCCAGGCCGAGGAAAGAAAGACGCTGGGCCGCTACGTGATCGGGTACTTCGTTTTCCTCACCGTGCTGCTCTATTTCCTCAAGAAGAAGATCTGGAAGAGGCTGGACTAGCGGCCCCTCTGACGCTGCTAGTCGAAAACCACGGTCTTGCTGCCGTGGACCAGTACCCTGTTTTCCAGGTGCCATCGCACCGCACGCGACAGCACGATTTTCTCCAGATCCCTTCCTTTCTGGATCAGATCGTCCAGCGCATCCCTGTGCGATACCCTGATCACGTCCTGTTCGATGATGGGACCTTCGTCTAGGATGTCGGTGACGTAATGGGCTGTCGCCCCGATCAGCTTCACTCCCCGGTCGAACGCCCTGTGGTAGGGTTTCGCCCCGTGAAAGGCGGGCAGGAAAGAGTGGTGGATGTTGATGATCCTGTCCGAATACCGGGAAACGAAACCGCCCGAGAGCACCTGCATGTACCTCGCCAACACGATGAAATCCACGCCGTGTTTCTGCAGCAATTCGATCTGCTTCGCTTCCGCATCCGGTTTGCTTTCGGGGCTCACGGCAACGAGATGGAAGGGGATTCCGTAGAAGCCTGCGATGGATTCGGTTTCGGGATGGTTGCCTATGATCAGCGGAATGTCGCAATCCAGTTCCCCGCTTCTGTGACGGTAAAGCAGATCGACGAGGCAATGATCGTAGCGCGACACGAAAATTGCCATGCGCCTCCTTGAATCAGAATCGGCAATCCGCCATTGCATGTCGAATTTATGGGCAAGCGGCTCGAAACGATGTCTGAATTCGCTCATGGGGAGGGCGAATCCGTCGAGGTCCCATTCGATGCGCATCAGAAATAGGGCGCCTTCCTGGTGCTGGTCGGCGTGCAAGATGTTGGCGCCGTGCCCGTAAAGAAATTCCGAGATCCCTGCGACGAGCCCCTTCCTGTCCGGGCAGGTGACGAGCAGCGTGGCCGTTTTTCTTCTTTGCATGGAAGATTCGCTTCGAAAATGCCATTATACTGTTCGCAACATCATCAGGCGAAACAGATTGAAAAACCCTGCCCTTCGTGCGCTCCTCAGCCAGGCTGCTGCTTTCCTGCTGGTGGTTGCCGTTCTTGCGCCTGCCATCGACAGGATGGGCTGGAGGATGCCGTCGCTGCTTCCGGGACTGCTCCAGGGCCTGCTGGCCTCGATCCCGTTCTTGCATCGGGAAAGATGGTGGATTCCGATCCAGATATGCTTCCCGATCATGGTCTTGGTTGCCCTGTCGCTGCGGATTTCCTCCCATTGGTTTCTGATGGGCTTTCTGCTCTTGGGCATCATTTACTGGAATACGTTCCGGACCAGGGTTCCCCTCTATCTCACCGGCAGGGAGGTGGCAATGGAACTGTTGGCGCGGCTTCCGGAGGGCACTTTCGAATTCGCGGACCTCGGTTCCGGGCTGGGCGGACTCGCTGCCGTGCTTGCGAAGGAAAAGCCTTGTGGCAGGTTTTTCGGCGTGGAAGTCGCGCCGCTTCCTTTTCTGATCGGAAAGGCGAGATGCATGCATCTTCCCAACTGCAGGATGGCGTGGGGAAGCTACGAGAGAATCGATCTTTCGGGATTCGATTTCGTCTACGCCTTTCTTTCCCCTGTTCCCATGCCCGGGCTTTTCGAGAAGGCGAGGCTGGAGATGAAGCCGGGTTCGGTTTTCGTCAGCAACAGCTTCGGCGTTCCTGGGGAGAAGGCCGACGAGACCTTAGTCGTCGGCGGCAGACCCCTTTATTTCTGGAAGATGTGACTAGGGCCTGTTAACACTTGCCCGATGGGTGCGAACGTGATGAATCAGGTGACAGGGCAAGGCTGCTGCGTTGCGCGTCTTGCGAAGGGCGCAACCATTCGCTGCGCCGCACGCCTTGTATCCATCGGCATCTTGCCGCAACGCATCGCTCCGGACGAGTGTTAACAGGCCCTAATCCCGATGGATGGCGCGCCGCTCGAATATCGTTTCGATCCTGCGGCAAAGGCCGGAATCGATCGGCCCGCTGATTTCCGGATTGGCGAGCCAGAAGACCACTTCCCGCACCACGCCTTCTTCCCCGAATTCGAATGCGACATCTTCGCGGCCTTCCAGACGGCTCGCCCATGCGGCTACCTGGGCTGCATTCAGGGTGCCTTCCCCCATCAGCCTGAGGACGGAAAAGATATGGGATTTGGTGACATGAGCGAGCGCCCTGTCGCAGGCATGTCCGTAATTGCCGAGTTCCTCGATGAGCTGCGGGTCGGGAAGCGGGTTGCAGATCAGTTCCGAAACGAGAAAAGCCCTGTCGCGCATGGTCCCCTCCAGGTCTGCCGATTCTGTCTATAGCGTTAATATAATTCCTTCGGCAATTCAAAGCAATGGGGGGGACACTTTGGGGTTGCTCGGCTTCGAATCCTGAACCATCTGCGTGGATTTCTGCGGCCTCACAAACTCGGGCTGAAGTAGGACATGCCCAAAACGAAGATATGGACATAGGTTTCGTACAGCACGGCCGACAACGAAAGGATGGAAAGCCCTGTCACGAAACTCACCTTGCGCTTTTCTAGAGCGGTCAATTCGCCGCTGTCGAACCGACGCCGATGGGAATTTCCCAGCTTGACGACATACAGATTGATGATCGCGCCCGTGACGGCAAAGAGCTGCAGGGGGATTCTGATCTGCGCCGCATCCAGCGCGTGCAATGTCGGACCGAGCGAGCTCATCAGCGCGCCAAGGCCGAGGGCGATTGCAAGCGGGCTGAGCGTGCTCGCCACGGCGCATGGGACGCCGAAAATGGTGAACAGCACCGTGCCCAATCCGACTCGCTGCCGCGTGACGAGCGGGTCGGCTTGCTTGACCCGGATCGCAGCAGATTCGCGATCCGGTTTCCCGATGCGGTAAGCCGTTACGGGTTCAGCAAATCCCCGCACCGTCAACGTCTCCGGGGTGAGATCGGGATAATCTCCGGCCACCTGGCTGAAGGCCCTTTCTTCCACGATCACTTCTCCAGGCTTGGCGAAGGTTTCGAGTCTTGATGCGAGGTTGACCACATCCCCTATGGCGGTATAGTCCTTTCGATCCGTCGAACCCAATCGCCCGACTCGCGCATAACCGCTTGCAACCCCGGCGCGCGCCTGCAAATCGAATCCCAGGGCTTGGGAGACGGATTTCAGTCCTTCCTGAATGCCGAGCGCAGCGGTGGTCGCCCCGCGGGCGTGTTCCGCATTCGGAATCGGGGCATTGAAGATGGCCATGACGGCGTCCCCGATGTACTTGTCGATGAATGCGTCGTTCCTGGTCAGCACCTCGTTGGCCATTTTGAAGAATGCCTCCACCACCTCGTAGCTTCGTTCGGGACCCAGGCGGCTGGTCATCTCGGTAAAACCGGTCAGGTCGGCAAATATCACGGACAGTTCGATGACCCGGCCTTCCTGCATGTGCGCATCGCAGCGATTGCAAATATTGGGATTGCGCGTACTGCGCGTGATCCCGAACAAGTGGAAGAGTCCGCCCAGCGGACCATCGAGCGTCGTCCCGCACACCAGGCATTGATGGGCCATTTTGTAGGTCATGCGATTCTCCAGTGCCTAAAGCGGCGCATCTTGCGCAGGTCGAGTCCCTTGCAGGAAGAATTCGCCCATCCAGCGGCCGTTTCGATAATCGATGATGAGTCGCTTCGGAACGAAGGCCTCCCCCCTGACTATGGCAAAATCTTCCAGGGGCGGCTCTCCTGCCACTTCACTGACGCGGCAAGCTCTGGTCATCACCGGACGAAAGCTTATCTTCAACTGCGGAGCGGCGGCGGCAAAGTTGCTTGCCTGCGCATCCGCCCCGAAGCGGACCGACTTTCTGATCAGGCAACTGAAATACAATTCCATTTCGACCAGCAGGGGTTCTGCAAGGCTGTGCAACTTCCTGTCGGCGGATGAACTCCACTCCACCAGGACTTTCTTCCCGAGAATCTCGACTGTGTTCTGCATGATCAGTCATCCGCTGGTTCGTGGAGGATGCTTCCTATATGGCTTGTTTCAACTGGTCGAGAATCGCGGGGTTTTCCAGGGTGGAGACGTCCTGGGTGATTTCCTCCCCTCTGGCGAGCGTGCGAAGGAGGCGCCGCATGATCTTGCCGGAGCGCGTCTTGGGCAGGTTCTCTCCGAAGCGGATGTCGTCCGGCTTTGCGATCGGCCCGATTTCGCTTCCCACCCATTCCCTGAGTTTTGCAGCGATTTCCTTCGCTTTCTGGCTGTCCGGACGCTCGCCTTTGAGCACGACGAAGGCGACGATGGCCTCCCCCTTGATCTCGTGCGGCTTCCCCACCACGGCGGCTTCGGCGACGAGCGGATTGGCGACCAGCGCTGACTCGATTTCCATGGTGCCCAGGCGATGCCCAGAGACGTTCAGCACGTCGTCTATTCGCCCCATGATCCAGAAATAGCCTTCCCTGTCGCAATTCGCGGAATCCCCGGAAAGATACAACCGTCCGCCCATTTCTTCGGGGAAGTAGGTGTGCCTGTATCTCTCCGGATC
>Ga0207433_10008380_pt1 | contig 16847 bp, 14 predicted proteins | sample YelNatPaOPGAMG01_FD_187559 | JGI IMG/M metagenome (GOLD analysis project Ga0207433, IMG submission 187559) | Hot spring thermophilic microbial communities from Obsidian Pool, Yellowstone National Park, USA - OP-RAMG-01 (SPAdes) (version 3) | ecosystem: Environmental > Aquatic > Thermal springs... | reverse complement strand
TCAGGCCGGAGAGCGCCTTCCTCTCGCTCCCGGAGATATCCCATCTCCTGCCGTCCGAGGAGATCGAGATTCGATCTATCTCGCTGCAGAAGCGCGGGTCTCCGTGGATCACGACTTCGACGCCGGTCAGGGGCAGCTCGAAATCGAGCTCGAAACGCGTTTCTCCCGAGCCGCCGCATGGGGACAACCCTCTCTGTGCGAGGAACATCTGCTCGGGCCTGACATCGACGTTGAACAGCTTCGCGGTGAAGTGCGTCTGGCGCTCGATCGCTACGGCGACCTCCCTTCCGGCGTACACGCGGTATCCCGCGAGAGGGCCGTGGATGGTCATTATCGTGCACTCCTCAGCATCGTACCTGTCGATGAGCGAGTCTATCAGCTCGTGATGCGCGTGCCTGTCCGGGAGGTGTACCAGGAAGCTCCTGCGGAACCCCTCCGTGAGCCTCCTAGTGCCGCTGTACTTGACCCAGAGCTGGATCGCGCCGTTCCTGTACGTCGCATCAAGGATCCACATCTTCCCTGTCGAGCTCCTTGAGAATCTCTATGAGCACGGAGAACAGCGCGGCCTCGAGCGGGTCGTCGAACGCGTAGAACCCCTCGCTGGAGTGCCTCTTCGCCATCTCCGAGAGCCTGTCAGCGTATCGCTGCTCCTCTCTCCTCAGCGCGCGTTTCGCCCTGAGCCATCTCTCGCAGACCTCCTTCACGCCCATGCGCGTGCTCTCGAAGCTCCGGCCCAACTCAGAACACCTCGAGCGTGCTTTGCGAGCCGCTCCTGAGCTCTCCCCGCCTTTTCCCCTGCCAGCCGATTCTCCTCCAAAGCCTTCTCGGCGCCTCTTCCCCGTACAGGTCGGCAAGGAAGAACACCCTGTCCGCGACCTTCGAGAAGCTCCTGAGCGTGTCGTCCATGAACGGCGAGTAGATCACGACCGCGGATTCCCTGGAGAGCTCCTTGAACGCCATCGTGGCGTATCCCAGGAGCTCCTCGGATTCGGCGAACAGGCTCGGGTCGTGCTCGACGAAGACCACCGTCTGGTGCGCCTCTTCTATTATCGTCAGCAGCTGCGCCGCGGTGAACGCCCTGCGGATGTCGAGCTCCGCGCTGCGGATGCTCAACATGCTCAGGAGACGCGAGTAGTTCCCGCAGATGTAGAGCAGCAGGTATCTCCGTTCTGCCAGAAGCCTTTCGAGGGCGCCTGCAGCGACGGCCTCGGGAGCGACGAGGAGGTTCAGGCTCCTGGGGAGTATTTCGAGCGACCCGGAAAGCTCGATTTCCATCACACCCTATTCTATGCGTCCGGCGGTTATAAAGGGCCGGGGATGAGAGGGTGCGGTGAAACTGCAGCCCTGCGAGAAAACGCGATCATTTCTCTGGCGGGTCGAGGGCGGGATCAACTATATGAGTTGCAGGAGAAGCGCTCAGCGAGACGTGATGCGGGGTCCGCCACCAGCTGCGGTCCTTGCGCCTGAACATACCGTATGCGAACAGGAATGCCTGGGCGAGCGAGAGGAACATTATCGTGATCGGGGTGTACCAGTACTCCGAGGCGTTCTCACCCTCCAGATACAGCGCCACCCACGGGACGATCACCCACCAAAAGCCGAGGAAGATGTTGAACAGCGCGACTATCGCAGGGTCATGCAGAGGCTCCGGCAGGATCGCGAGGAGCGTGAACCTACTGCCGGACAGTACGAACGCTATCAGACCGAAGAACCACAACAGCATAAAGATCGGGAAGAGCAGATACAGCAGACAGTCGAGTGCGATTGTGTTCCTTTTTCTTATCGCGGAGGAGAGGAGCTTTCTTGAGTATCTCACGAGCACATCCGCATGGCCAGTCATCCATCTTTTCCTCTGCTTCAATGCGATGGCCAGGCTGTTCGGTTTCTCGTCGTAGACAAGCGCGTCCTGCACCCATCTGACGGCTATTCCCTCGCATGCCAGATGCGACGTGAACTCGAGATCTTCCGCGACGGACGTGAAATTCCAGCCATATTTCTTGATGATGTCGGCTGAGATGCACTCTCCGGGCTCGATGAACACGCACAGATTGTTGTCCACCCGAGCCTGCTTGAAGAACCTGTTCCTGACAGTGTAGTCCGCGTGTATCGTCTTCGTCACCCAGTCCTGCTTGGGGTTCTTGCTCTTGAGATGCCCCTGGACGACCTTGTAGCCAGCGACAAGCTCGTTGTTCATCAGCTGCAGGTAGTCCTTCGAGATGACACAGTCCGCACCGATGATGACGAACGCGTCGTACCTGTCCATCTGCATCAGCTTTGGCAAGGTCCATTCGAGGACTCGCCCCAGGCCCGGCTGGAAGCTGTTCTCCCTCACGAGCACCTGGGCGCCCTCGCGTCTAGCTATCTCGGCAGTGGGATCGTTCGAGTCGTCGACGATGACATACACGTCGAAGAGCTCTTTCGGATAATTGCTGGCCATTGCGCTCCTGACGGCATCCGCGATGACCTTCTCCTCGTTGCGAGCGGGGATCAGAACTGCGAATCTTTTCTGCGGCGGGACGCGCGGAGATGCCTTCCTCTTGTTGAAACCCTTCACAGCATAGTAGACATAATGAATGTAAAGGAACGTGATCGCAATGGAAATTGCAGAGAATATGATGCCGATGGGATCAGCTAGTATTGTCATTCAATCAAGACCGCGATTCTAAACCTTTTATTTATAGGTGGATTAACGAGTTGAATATATTCAAATTATGCCATGACCCTCGATGCAAGGGGAAACTACATGTTACTTCTAAACACCGCAATTGAGACGAAGGCTAAATATTGCTTTGCTGGTATAAATCAACACTGGCTATTATATCCTATCTACTTGATGCATCCTCTGCATCGATTTCTGATAGGAGGGTTATAGGCGCCATAAGCCGTAAGGAAGGGTTTTGTATTACCTCTACCAATCATTCCATAAAATATGCCTCAAAATTGATTGGGTGACATGATTGGGCAAGTTCGATTTTCTCTATTCAAAAAGGTTCATTGACTATTCAGCCATAATTGGGATTTTTTCAATCCTGGCAGCAGCTTACACTGCGTTTTGGTCTCTCCATCCAGATATATTGTTGGAATTAATATTTCTGATAATAGGGATATCGTTAATCATCCTAAGAATATTCTTGTCAGCACGCGTCGGAGAAGACAAATTCATTTCATTTTCAAACGAAAACACTATCGGGTCTAAATTGATATATTGGCTAACATGGAAGAAAAAATTGATCAGATATTTTCCGATCATTTCAATCGGAATTATCATATTTGTTTATATTTTTAATAAGTTCATTTCAGTCAGATCCGAATTGGGTCAAGGAGATTATCTCTTGTTAACTTTAGCGATATTCATGATTTTTTATTCAAGAATACCCTTGAAATATGTTGTGGAACGCGATTTTATCTTTGTATTCTTAGTGTTAATCCTGATATTGCTAATATTTCCACTGGCAATTTATAATTTGTATATTGGCGATCCCGATGCTGCTACCACATCGCCATTGGTTCATGCTTTTGTTACAATTCCTGCGGCGGCGTTTGCAAATCTCATCGGAGTATACGCTATTGCGTCTTTCTCCAGCGGTACATCGATAATATATTTTCCGATTGCAGGCGGGGGTTCTGGGTCTGTTGGAATCGCGTTAGGATGTAGTGGCTTGTATTCCGTAATTATCTTCTTCTCTGCATTTATGAGCTATTTCTTGGTCACATATGAAAGATTGGAAAACCGATTGATCATCACGCTATTGCTCGGATTGCTTTTTGCATGGTTCGCCAATATCATAAGAATCAGCTTGACTGTTGCTGCGGGAAGTTGGTGGGGGCCTTCTGCCCTTCTTTGGTTTCATGAGTACCTCGGGATTCTAATATTCTTGATATGGACAGCGATTTTCTGGTTCTTTTTGTTCAAATATGTAGCACCGAGCAAGCTTTCAGAGAAAGATAATAAATAAGTCGAAGATGGTCGGATTTTTGTTTCCTTATACGGAGATGTTTGATGGTGAAATAGAATCTCCAGACATCCAGGGGTGCTATCAGATTTGACGGGAATGAACGCGAGAAGGAGACGGATCGATGAACGACCTTCCGCGGCAATGGCACTTATGGGCGTATCGCTGCTTTTCGGTCGAATCGTCGCAATTCTGTTTGTGATATTTCTTGCCAAGTTCGTAGTGCCGGAGCAATACGGCGAATTTAGGGCGCTTTTATCCATAGCAACGCTAGCTGCATTCTTTTCTGACTCAGGTCCAGTGACCTACTCGGCAAGAATGATAAGCAGTCATTGGCACGATAAACATGAGGTTGCGAGGATAATCGATACAACTCTTTTTATTCAGTTAATTTTTATTATCATCACGGTTTTAATATTATTTTTCTTTGGTTACTACAGATTGGAAATCTACATTCTTCTAATTTCGATGGTTGCCCTTGATTATATCTCATCAATTCTCAGAGGGGAAAATAAATTTACCTCAACATCTATTTTCCAAGTTTCAAATGCAATCATTAAATTGCTATTGTTGATCATTGTTGGCTATACACTATCCTCTGCAATGGATGCCTTGACAATTTCAATTCTTTATTCAGCATCGATTGTTCCGGCTATTGCGATTTTGTTGTTCGTCGAGAAGAGGATTCCCAGATTGCCGAGATTTTTTTCATATAGCTATGTGAAAAGCGCGATGAAATTTTCGCTACCTGTTGTCGCAATGACCTTCGCTCATTATTCAACTATTAATCTTGCTATCCCATTTGTACAAGCTTATTATGGGAGTCTCAATGCATCCTATCTCTCCGTCGCATTCACTTTCGGTTCGATCGTTGCATTTGTTCCTTCCGCAATAAATTTCGTGATCATGCCAACAGTCGCAAAAGAGAAAGATAGGATTAGAATTATGAAAAGTTTGAGCTACTATTCCATCCTTACACTAATTATTTGTGGCATTGCATTTATCGCATTGCTCATATTTCCCGATTTAGCAATAACCATCCTATTCAGCTCGGATTTTCTGCCTTCAAAAGCTTATTTTCCAGTCGTGTTAGCTGCTTTCCTGCTATTAGCACTAACAACAATATTTGACGCTGTATGGGTTGGCGTCGGGAATCTGCGAGTCCCTATGCTCACTAGCACCATAGGAGCGATAATAAATATCATATGCATATCTATCTCAATATTAAATTACACAGGACCAGAAGGTATCGCCTTGGCATTTTTCATATCCAGGCTTTCGATATTTATCCTGATGCTGGTGATAACATTGCATAAAAAGGAATTTTTGATCTCTGCCGAGATGAGAGATCAAGAAGTGTATGATTTGATACGAAATCAAGAAATCAATGATTAAGCAATAGGGTAGGATGAACCAGAGACATCTGGATATACGTAAGTTAACGCATGGAAAGGTGATTCGACGAAAATTCTAATATTATCCCCTTCAGGTGCGCCGCCAATTGTCAATGCCCAGTCCTATCGAATTGCAAAGATAGCGAAATACCTAAGAAAGAATATGCACGAGGTGACGATCATATCTAAGAAGCCCCGTGATAATGAGGTCACAGATGACGAATTGATAATTGACATGAATCGATATGGTAAGGTTAACATCATCGAATTAGGCGGTTCTCCAATTCCAAATAGACACGCGATTGCTATGATATTGAATTTATTTTTCATCCCGGATGTTTCATTTTTTTGGCTAATGATAAATATCGGCAAGATTAAGCGAATAATTAAGACCAATTCAATCGAATTATTAATTGTATCCAATTCCCCTTCGGCCTATATTTTGGCAGCGATCCTAAAAAATAAATTGGGGATCAAATTCGTGATAGATTTTGCTGATAAATGGGTCGGAAACCCAGGTATCAGAGAATATTCAAAATTACATAGAATGGTTCAGACAAAATTGGAGAACTGGGTTGTTCGAAAATCGTCAGGATTTACATTTGTTTCGAAACACTTTGAATCCGATTACGATAAGAATTATCCCAATCATCCTAAGTTGTTGTTGCAGAATGGTTATGATCCTGAAGATTTTTTAACACCAGTTCAAGAGCAAGATCGAAGTAGGGATATTATCACCTTTCTTCATTTTGGAAGTATTTATGATGAGACGAATATCGAATTTGCGTACGCATTTGCGCAAGCGATTTCAAGGAATCCCTCGATGAAGAACATGGTTAGACTGAAAATCATCGGCAAGATTGGGAAAAAACGTTTACTTGAATTTTGCGGTTTAAGAGAAAATTGTAGTATTGAAATATTGCCGCAAATTTCCCATTCTCAGCTTATAATGGAAATTCATAACAGTGACATTCTTGTATTTAGCCGGTCTGGAAAACTTTCACATTATGATACGGTCCCATCAAGGCTCGCAGAATATTTGGGATCCGGTAAGCCTGTTATCGCTTGCTGTGTATCGGGCTCTGAGATAGAGAGAATTTGTCGCGAATGTGGATGCTGGAGAATTGTGGATTTCAGAAATATCTCAGATATTGTAAAGGCATTTGAAGATGCACTAATTTTTCTAGCCGAAAATCGTACAATTCCCTCTTGGGAACCTAATTATAAGGGATTGGCAGAAATACGATGGGATATAATAGTTGATAAATTCAACAACTTCCTGGAGGCAGTAACTCGATGATCGGACAGCGAACATTCTTCGTGATTTCAATTATTTTTATCTGCATATTACTGAATATATGTTTATTGATGGTATTTTATGGGACTCATATTATCCCAGGAGCAGATGAAATCAGATTATTCAATAGAGGTAAGGCGATTGCTCACAATGAGATTGACCTGTTGCACTGTTGGGACAACTCGGAAACATTGGATCCATATCCTCCTGGCTATGCGATAATAATTTCCGAAATAATTCTTCTTTTTCCCGCCTTAGATCCCTTCGGGATTTCAATAGTTTATAAATTTTTTTTGTTTTTTGTCACATTTCTACTTTATTTCTGGCTGGGAAATATTATCTCTTTCAGGGTAGGACTATTAGCGGTCTTTTTTAAAGCAACATTTTTTCAGGTTTTCGTAACCACTTCTAGCAATTATGTATATCTCTTTTCAAGCGGAGTGTTCTTGGGCGGAGGCATTTACACTGAAATTTCTGTATTATTGATAATGATATTCTTTCTGCGTTATTATATGCGCATTGGAAGTCCGTCAAAAAATCTTCTTGTAATTTTCATAGTTAATATCTTGCATGGGTTAACACATATATCTGGTTTCATCACATTTACTATCTTGATATTATTTGTGTTAATCCTAATTTATGGGATTTCTTATTATCGGCTTAGACATGCAATTGCTAGTACATCATTGAGTTCCTTAAAGGCCTTCCTTTTTAATCGACTAATCACGCCATTATATGTGATATTGATCACGCCAGGGGTTATTTTTGCAATTCATTATTACAGAGTGATTTCGGAATTAGAAGCAAATGCTGGGCTATATAGAATCGAATATTTCCTGCCGCTTCCTTTTTCAATCCCAGTATTCATTGCGGTCATTATATTAATGTTTACATTCGGAATCATGGGACTCATATTCAAGATTAGAGCAGGCTTGATTGAAATCCCGGAATATGTGGTCCCAAAAAACATCTTAGCCCCCGTAAGCAACCGAATGATAATGCTTTACATATTATTGTTCCTGATTATAGTAATTGCAACAAACCTTTCTCCTTCGAGTTATGATTATTCTTCCTTTGCAATAACTCCTGTTTTTTCTTCGCTGCTTCCATCTCCTGACATTGTTCCTGTTCTGAGTTTTCTGGCAGGCATATTGCTTTTTATATTGGTTCTAATTGGAATTTTGGCATACCGTAATAACGCGAATGTCAACGTAAGGATTCTTTCTCATTTCTACATTGCATCATATGCTTTTTTCGCAGTCATTTATCTATTCGCATTTTTGCTTCCGCATCGATCAATGCTCTTCATTTACTTTATACCATTGTTTCTCGCGATTAGCTGTATTTCATTTTCGGAATATTTTGCCGCTGTCATTGGAAAAACATATAGCTCATTAGCAATCTGGTTAAAGAGGAATACGAATAAAATGATAGCTATTATTATTGTCCTATTCGTTTGTATCGCAATTGTCTCAAGAGCCAATATAGATCCATTAATTAGAGACTCGGTGACACCGGCGGCAAAGCCCCTCGTAATTGGGCAAATAGGTTTCCCAATAGTGACAACCAGTCTTCTTAATGAACTCAAACAATACATAAAGGACAACGATGCTATCTTATCCACACCGGAAACACAGGCTGCAATTTATTCGTTTTTCGATATCAGGGTAATGTGTACATACTATCATACAGAATTGAAGTCCACGGAAAATCAAAAATATCATGATATGGTCGCATCACTTTATTATATGTCTGGAAAAACACCTTCGCAATGGCTTGAGAAATATAATGCTTCGCTTGTTGTTATTGGAGCCGCTGACGCTAATGTTGGTTCTAATTCAATTGGTAACCTATTGCCTCCAATTTCGAAATTGCGATCGGATCCGGCATTGAAACTTGTTTGGGAAGATGAATTTGGACAAATGATATTTATAAAGAATTGAAAATCACAATTTGAATATATTTGATATCAAATATCGTCAAATACTCCGCGATTGATAAAATTGATGTTTAAAAGATTATTGCTTGATAACCATGTGGGATAGACTGAGGCTCGATTTCAATCCGCGAGGGAGAGTTGCAACACTACTAGCTTTATTTATATTGATAATTCCTATTTTTTCATATCCTTCGCCAAATCTAGGAAATTCAATCGGAAAAACACTGACCTTGCTTTATAACAAATCATTTTATAATTGTTCTATCCATCCTCTTTATTTTGTCTCGGAAAATTGGCTGAGCATTAAAAACAATCCACAAATGTCTTTCGATTCTAATGGAACTATTATGATCAATGTAGGAGGCAGTCCTAAGTATCATCCGTTCTTGATTGCAAGTTATGCCGCTCACATTTATCGATATTGGTATAATACTAATGATACTCAACCGCTTAGTGAATTTCAAGCACAGATAAGATGGTTAAGAGAAAATGAGAAACGGTTCGGCGATCATTCCGTCTGGTATTACGATTGGGAAAACCCGTCAATGCCAATTGATAGAAAGGTGTCTCCTCATTGGTCAGCACTTTCTAATGGTTATATTATTGCCGTATTGATTGAATCCTATGCTCTATTCGGGAATAACATTGACCTCGAGATTGCCTGGAGAGCTCTCAAGTCTTATCGATATCCTATGACCGAACATGGCTTCTTAACATATTGGGATGGAACTGTATGGTATGAAGAAGAAGCAGCAAATGCAACAAGAATCATTCAACGCCCATCCCATATATTGAATGGTATGATGTATGCAGTAGGTTGTGCAAAGTATGTGCATGATTTTAATGGCTCGGAATATGCGCTTTCAATTTTCAACGATGGGATAACAGCGATTAAAAGACATGCTCAAGAATTCGATACTGGTATGTGGCAGAACTATTCAATGCTTCCTGAGGTTGGTGGCCCGGTTCAGACTGATTATATGTACATTCATATGAATTGTTTTAGAATCCTATGGGAACTCAGTGGCGATCCTGAAATATATGCCTGGTATCATAGATCGAAATGGATGAAGGAGCTGATGGTAACCGGATATTCTCCACTCGCATATTATGCAAGCAGTACAGTGGATCCAGTTAATCACAGTATGAAGAAAATATTCGATAAGAGAGCGCATTATTATGGCGACTATCTTTCCTACTGGAGTGGAGTCATCCCATGCGAATTATTCGTGGATTTAGGAGAATCGATGCCAATAAATTTTATTGGTTATTTAAATCGGTTCCCAACATCGCCAAGAAATTGGACAGTTTCTTTATCAAATGATAATATCAGCTGGACGATCAAACGGTTTGTAATAAATTCACTCGAACCCGAGAAGGCTATTATTTTCGAGCCATATATATTGGCAAGATATATTAAAATAGAAATATTTTCGCAATGCCTGCCAAATTATAAGATCACATCCATGGAGGAGCTAATAATAGCAAATATGACGGAGGATAATTTGGAAGAAGCTAAAATTTCAATTGAAAAATATCGCTTTAAGCATATTTATGGTCAAATTATTGGTAAAGTCCCTCAGGGAACGTTTGTTTGGTTAGACGAGAATTATAAATTATCTACTTCTGATAATTATTCCTTTGTAGTACCACCGGGTCAATATATTTTGCATTTTGATTGGAAGAACGTAAGGATCAACCGTACAATTAATGTTTCATATGCGCAAATCAGCTATTGTAATTTAACGATACAAGATTTCCTAAATCAAAATGATTCTTTCCTCCAGTCTAACGATGGATTATCTGAGCTTATAGGTATTGCAATTATTTGCTCGATAGTTATTATAACATTTATTATGATTATTTTATTAATCAGGCACCGACGAAAGATCTGAAGTCGTAGGAGAATAAAATTGTCCAAAAAACATTAAAGAGAAATTTCGACTGAGACTCTTAATTAATATTAGTAAAAAACTATTTATGGTGCTTTTGTTTATTGAATTTTGTAACGATTCATATATCTGTGCGTAATCGAAAATACGATTGCTCGTAAAATTATATGACTCATACTTAGTAAGGGTTGCAGAATGAAATGTGCTATATTTGCTAACACTCCTGCACAAATTCATTTTTACAAGAACATTGCACAAATGCTTCGTTCCAAAAATCATAAAGTCATATTTTTAATAAGAGATTATCGAGAAACACTTGCTCTGGCCGACTCACTGGGGATTGATTATCTTATTTATTCGTATGGTCAATCACAGCAGGTGCTTGGAAGTATACGAGCCTTTCCTGGGAGGCTTCTAAGATTGATGAAGATACTTAGAAAGTTTAGACCTGACATAATAGCAGGATTCGGAGTTTATGATGCCTATGCATCTTTGATTTTCGGCAAGCCATGCATAGAATTCACTGATAGTGAGCCACCCATTAATTCAATATATTCTATAGAAGTTCAAATGTATAAACCATTTATCGATTCAATAATAACTCCTGAGTTGTTTGCATATGATTTTGGCAAGAAACATATCAGAATCAGAAGCTACAAAGAGTTGGCATATTTACATAAACGATATTTCGTGCCGAGAAATGATATTTTAAAAATGATCGGGGTAAATAAAGGAGAATCATATGTCATATTGAGATTCAATGCCCTCGATGCAGTTCACGATGCAAAGATTCGCGGCTTTTCATACGAACAAAAGCTCTTGCTTGTGCGTGAACTTAAAAAATACACAAAAGTGTTTGTCTCCTGTGAAGGAGCGGTTCCTAAGGAGTTCGATAAGGATCTGCTAAGGATTCCCAAGAACAGAATTCATGATGCTATCTTTTTTTCATCTCTATTGATAGCCGATACACAGACGATGGTGACCGAAGCAGGAATCCTTGGTACGCCTGCCATTAGGTGTAATTCCTTTGTGGGAGAAAAGGATATGAGTAATTTCAGGGAACTCGAAAAAAGATATGGATTAATCTTCAATTACGGAGAACCGCAAAGGGCGATTGATAAGGCAATTGAATTGATTCAGATTTCTGATTTAAAAGCCAGATGGCAGGAAAAAAGAGAACGACTTCTGAAGGAAAAGATAGATATTGCTGCCTTTATGAATTGGTTTATCGAGAATTTTCCTAATAGCCATCAAATCATGATTTCCGACCCATCTTTCCAATTCAATTATCTTGTTATGTGATTTGTATCATTTAGGCATTATCGCAATCCATAATTCGTTCTATCTTGCGCGAGGATTTTAAGATAGATTTAGAGCAATTTCATTTAGCTAAGATGATATTTTCAAAAAATCATCATATTGCTCGGCGGAGATTTATAATATTAATAGCCCCTTCAGGATTAAATTTATGATTGTTCATCAAGGAGAGCGTGCATATAATATGAATAAGAAAATCTTAATCGTAACGCCGCATTATTATTCATTTACAAAAGGATTAATAGATGCAATTTCATCTTTTTTTCAAGAAATTTATGTAATGTTGTATTATGATAATATCGCCGAATTAGCAAGATATTTTCCTGATTTCAAGTTTTTTAACAAGATCAAGAAATACTCAAAGAGTCACATTGTCGAAAGCGGAAAGATACCCGACAATGTAAATATTATTCTTATGAGAGGAAAATTCGGATTTATTCCGAGGTCGAGTTTAGGTTTTGCGAGAATATTGATTGAATCATTAGATCGAGAAATTGTGAGAAGAGATATTCAGTTTGATCTCATACATAGTCATTTCATATGGCCATATGGATATGCCGGCATGAAACTAAGTGCTCGACATTCAGTCCCGCACATAATAACAGCTCATGGTAATGATATTTATGGTTTGCCGTATATTAATAATATATGGAAACAGCGCATTATCAATATATTAAATTCTGCAGATTATATTACAACAGTAAGCAATTCCAATTTTCGGATAATGAAAGAACTTGGAATTATCAAACAATGCGCTGTGATTCCAAATGGTTTCAACGATGATTTGTTCTCACCCAGGGATGCAACAGAATGTAGAAAGTTGCTCGGGTTGGATTCGAATAAATCTATCATTATGTCAATTGGTAATTTAGAACCAATAAAAGGACACAGTGATTTGATTCTTGCAATCAAAAAATTAATATCATCTACGAAAGGGATTCTATGCTTGATAATTGGAACAGGAACTCTTGAAAAGCGATTGAAGCACTTGGTACGAATCAACAATCTCGAAAATTACATAAGATTCGTTGGCTGGATTCCTCATAATCAAATCCCCCTGTGGCTTAATTCTTGCGATATTTTTGTGTTGCCAAGTTTGGCAGAAGGTTGTCCTACTGTTTTATTAGAAGCAATGGGATGCGGAAAACCTATTGTCGCAACAGCTGTTGGAGGAATACCAGATATTATTAATCCTACAGTGGGCTATCTATGTAAGCCATCATCTCCAGATAATTTGGCAAATGCGCTTCAAAAGTGTTTAGAATCGAGTTGGAATCCGAACAGGATTCGCCAAGAATCGATGAACTTTACATGGAGGAATATAGCCAAAAAATATCTCGAAATTTATTCCAGGATATCCTGATTACGTCAATGGATTCGGTTAATTTTCATTATTCGATTCATCGAATACTCCTGATCAGATTTTTCTAGTAATTATGAGATATTCGCGTACTTAATTCTGTTTTGGAAAATATCAATATTTTTTTCTCTGGAGAAACCTAATTATTGCTTGTCCGAGATATAGCGAGAATGAAATCGGACTATAATTTTTTCCAAATTTTATCGACTGGCTTATGCTTTCTCTATATGGATATGATTGCTTAACAATCATGGAGATTTTACTGTTAATTAATCGTTCTCGAACATTGTTGAACTCAATTATAGTCTTGCATATTCCAATTTCGCTCGAAAGATGTGCATCGCTGCCTGCTATTCCTGGCTTTCCTATTTTTTGAGCGAGCTTTACGGCTTTCGCATTTTGCTCATAAGAGCATCGCGCATTAAATACTTCTATTAAATCAATTTGGCTGAGCCAAAAGTTATTCAATGTGTGGCCCTTATATGGATGAGGCAAAACGACTATACCCCCTTGAGCATGTATTTCATCAATCACCTCCAAACATTTTCTTGATTTAATCTCATCATCTATGTACAATCCGATAATATCGCCACAATCGGTGGCAATTTCAGCACCCGAGATTACCATAAAATCTTCGTTCTTTGTTATTCTTATTGCTTCCATGCTTCCTTTAATCGTATTATGATCTGTTATCGCGATTCCATTTAGTCCTCTTTTCTTTGCGATTTTAATAATTTTCTCTGGTTTCATAAGCGCATCGAACGAATATCTTGAGTGAATATGAAAATCAAAATACATTTAAGAACTCACTCTCGGAATACCATTTGGAGCCTTAAAACCACTCTTTACAGATCGACTCAACACCGCAGGCAACATGGCTATTGCTTGAAACATATTTGGCAATAAATCATCTCTTTGAATATTCGTCCTAATGTTCTTATCCAAAAACTCAGAAAAGAACTTTGGGACGAATGTCGGGTTTGATATCATATACATTATCTCGTTAGGGAATATCCATCGAAATTTAACGCCGGCCTTATACTCCATAACGGGTTCAACATCCCCTTCAATGGCCATTTTAGATAATAAGTATGGGAAGTTGATACCAGAGACAATTGCAAGGTCCAGCGAACCCCAGAATTTCGGATTTATTTCCATAAGTTTGAACTCGCCTGTCTCGATGTCTTTTTTCATTTCTACCATTGCTACTCCGTGCCAATTCAACGCTCTTAGGATCTTTACACCTAGTCTCAAAAGATTTTCATCATAGATGCTTTCTGCACAGGTACTTGGCCCTCCTGTGGTCGGAAATTCTCTTATTCGCCTATGCATAAATATCGCCCTTTCCCGACCATGATTAAATAAAGCAAAAAAACCATATCCTTCGCCATGAATATATTCTTGGATTATTGATTCTTGTTGATATACAACCTTTAACTCAGAGATTGAATTCACATATCTTATTTTACCCGCACCCTTTTTTGCTTTCACAACTACGGGAAACGAATCGACATCATCTACATTTCTAAATGTCTTTGGTATCGGTATTCCCAAGTGTCTTGCAAAATCAATCGTTTTTTCCTTATCGCAGGCTATCTCCATGCTATTCCAATCAGCAACCGGGATTCTCTCATCAAGCCCCCTATCCTTGAGATCTCTTGATAAGGAAATTGTAGAGTCATATCCTACTGGGATAACGGCATCGATGCTTATCTTATCAAGAATGTCACGGATGAATTTTGGAAACGATGGGTGTACTGGCAAAGGACATCTAATATTTTTCATCGAATACTTAGAATAAAAAGATTGAGCAAATTTCTTATGAGAGCATGATATCACATATGTTCCTGATCTTCCTAGTGCTCTGACCGCAGCCAAGGCGTTGTAATAATGTGCATCAGTTACGAGAATCCTCATACATACCTACCGACTCGATAAATCCGCTGTCTATTGCCCATTTTGCTATCTCTTCGCCTGAAGCAAGCCAGGCCTTCTTCTCTTTGCAATACGAAAGTAATTTCCTATACAATCTTCCCTTCCAACCTCGTATATTATGATTATGCCACAAGAAAGCCGCGGCACCCTGATACTTTTCGATTATATCTATGGTCATCCTTATTACTTGCCAACACTCATTTTCATTTAAATTCATATAATGAAACAGTGTCGTATCCATAATCACTAAAGGGATTTCGATAATATCAATAAACCTTTGTTGCATAAGATCGTATGGTCTGAAGGGATGGCACATGCCATTCCTAAATCCAATAGCATCAACATAACCAAAAGTAGAATCGTACTTGAACCCCTTTTGCTCAAGGATATTCCAAGTTAAGGGGGTTCGGAATCTTAAACGATGATTTCTATAACCAAATACTTTTTTTCCTATTGCTTCTTCTATTCTTTTCTTATCGTTTTCTAATTTTTCAATATTGCAATATGAGTTATGCCCTCCATGTAATCCGATCTCTTTATCACAGCGGATTAATTCCGAAATTTCTTCGCTAATTTCTTCGATAGAATAATTGTAATCAGGCTCATTCTGTCGAAGGGGAAGCAAGAAGAACGTGGAATGTGCATTATAGGATTCTTCCAATCTGATAATATCATTGATAGAATTGGAATAACCAAAGGTTTTTCTTGTTTTATGAATCAAGTCCCACAATTTAGGTTTGAGATGCAGTTCTCGCGCAATTTTGGCTAGCATCCTGCTATTAATAAAATCAACATCATGAGTTAAACATATGGCGAATTTACTATTATTCGGAAATTCTATACGTACGCCTTTTTCAATGATATATTCTGAGACGACTGGGTGGCGCAGATCCCTTAGAGATGATGCTGAGGATGGAAATCTATCGAATTCATCTCTTGATTTCGATTCATACTCTTCTTTCCTAGTGAAGGTATGCCATACAAATTCTTTATTTTTCAAAATATTCGTCATTTTTTTCACTGGGATTATTTTCTTTATTCCCCGTTCTTATATATCTTATTTTCCTGACATATTTGAATATTATAAATATTATATTCACCATAATTTCATATTTGAATTATCATCGCTTCTTTCAGTCATAAGTTTAGTTCGCATTGATTTAATCCAATCCGTGACGTTATTCGTGCGGATGTATCATGGGCTGGAAATCCAGGTTAGCAAGGGGGATATAAACGGCTAAACTTTCATTGTGCAGTTGTCATAACAAGATAGTAAGTATTATAGATAGAATCCCAAAGATGAGGTACATCAGAAGGATAGTCCTCACAAGGGATCTTTCTGTCATTGGCTTCTTCTGAAGGATGTAATATGCCAATGTAAATTTCTCAGCACCGCTGGGCGGATGCAATTTATTGTCTTTATCAATTATTGGTTTTGCACATGCCTCTTTTCGGTCTATTTTTTTAATAATTGAAAAATACAATGTTGCAAAAGCCTCATAAAAAGCAGGCAATATTGCCACTATCCCCGCAAATTCCAATCCCCCAATAATTACGCCGGCACCGATCACTGCTCCCATCGATAATGTTCCCACATCACCGACGAATGTGAGCGCCGGGTATCCGTTATAATAATTCAGGCCGATCGCGGCTCCTGCGAGCGCCGCGAATATCAATATGCAGTCGGCGTTTCTCTGGGTGAGGATAGCGGCGATCATCAATGAGACAGAGATTATCGCGACCTGACCTGTCTCCAACCC
>Ga0207433_10008375_pt1 | contig 16853 bp, 8 predicted proteins | sample YelNatPaOPGAMG01_FD_187559 | JGI IMG/M metagenome (GOLD analysis project Ga0207433, IMG submission 187559) | Hot spring thermophilic microbial communities from Obsidian Pool, Yellowstone National Park, USA - OP-RAMG-01 (SPAdes) (version 3) | ecosystem: Environmental > Aquatic > Thermal springs >... | reverse complement strand
CGCAGTATTGCCGGATTCCAGCCAGGCATCCGCCTGGCGCTTGGCCAGCGCGAGTCTCATCTGTTCCAGCAAGTCCTGCTGCTTCGGCGGCCATGGCTGTGCCGACAATTTTTCCAGCAGCGGGGCGAGCTCGGCGTCAAGATGAGCGTGGTTGAGCACCCGGGCATAGGACAGCGCGGCTGTTGGCTGCGCCAGCAGCGGCCGCAGCAGGGCCAGTCCGCGCTCCGCATGCCCCAGTGCGAGCCAGCCGTTGGCCACGATGTAGCGCAGATCGACATCGTCGCCGGCCTGGGTTTCCGCCTCGGCCATGGCGGCCTGCATTCCGGAAGTCCGCCCATGCTGCGCATCAGCCTGCGCCTGATGGATGCGGATCTGTATCGTCATTTCCCGGGCCAGCCGCTGCATGGCCGGGGAGCGTTGGGCAACGGGAATCTTGTCGAGCTGCTGCAATGCATGTTCCGCCTCGTCCTGCAGCGAGAGATACAGTGCATCGGCATACAGCAGATCCGGATCAGCCGGTGCGCGGGCGAGTCCGGCGTCCATCAGCGCGGTTCCCTGCTGCTGGTTGCCTTGCTTGTAGTATAGCCTGGCGAGGTCAAAGCGTACCCAGGCATTCCCGGGGTCGGCCGCCAGCGCCTGCTGCAGGGTGGCGATCGCCGCGTCGGGATGTCCCGCGGCAAGCTGGGTATCGGCGCGGTCGCGCAGTTTCCATACGGCAGGGTTTGCCGATCCCGCGGCGCGCTGCTGTCTGGGGGCATTGAGCTGGCCGTTCACTTCCTGCACCAGCCGGCGCATTGCGGGCGAGCGCCTGGATGCAGGTATCCTGTCCAATAGTTGCAGTGCCTGTTGTGGCTGGTCCGCCAAGCTGGCGTACAAGGCACTGGCATACAGCATGTCCGCATTGCCGGGCGCGGCGGCCAGCCCGGCCTGCATTACCGTGTGGCCCTTTTCCGGCGCGCCCTGGGCCTGGTACAGCCTGGCCAGGTCGAAGCGTACCCAGGGGTTTTGCGGATCGAGTTTGAGTGCGTTATTGAAGATTGCGATCGCCGCCTGCGGATGGCCTGCCGCCGCTTGAGCGTTGGCCTGGCGGCGCATTTTCCATGGCAGGGTTTTGGCGGCTTCGCGTTTTGCCTTGGCTGAAGCTTGCTCTGCCTTGGCGAGTTCGCTGCGTACCTCGGAATTTTGGGGATCGACTGCGAGGTAGTCGCGGTACAGGGCCACGTTGTCCGCATTTTCACCGAGATCGCCGAGCGCGCGTCGCCATTGGCCGAGTATCCATTGCTTGTCGAGATTGGGGCGCTTGGCCAGCGCGGCGAACATCTGGAAGCCGTCGCGGCGGGTATTCGCGTGGCGTGCCAGCTGCTGCGCCAGCGCCAGCCGGTAATTCACGTTATAGGGATCTACTTTGACCAGACGCTCCAGGCCCGCCCTAGCTTCCGGCCAGCCATCCTGGGTATGGCCGATGACATCGTAATATTGCAGCGCCAGTTCGCCGCCGGGCGGCGGCCCGGCAGGGAATAGCGCGCGCATCTGCCGGGCTGCCTCATCGTGCCTGCCGGCCCTCACCAGCAGTTCGATCATCGACAGCTGCCGGCGCTTGTCGGAGACCTCGTCGGCGCAGGCTGGGGTGTAGGCGCAGGCCAGCGCGACGAGGGAGAGGGAGAGCAGCAGTTTGCGATGTGGCTGCTTGCCGTTCGACATGATGTTATTCGCGCGGGTCTCCCGCGGCGGTCTGCAGGCGTTTCCTGCGGTAGCGCCGGATCAGCCAGTAGCCGATCAGGCCGAGCAGCACGATGGACAGCGCGATCAACCCGTAGAACACGTAAATGTTGGAATAGAGGAAGGCATCAATGTAGGAGATGTCCCCCTTGTTGCCGGTCGAATATTTCCTGCCGGTTTCCACCGAGGTCACGTCGTAGTCCGGGGTATCCAGCCGGATCAACGCCAGGTCGCCATAGATGCTCGACTGTACGCCGGGCGCCAGCATGGCATCGGCAAGCTTGAGCAGATCGCTTGCGCTCTGCGCGGTGGCGACGATGATGGAACGCCCCTTGTTGGAAGGGGATTCGAATTCCATCAGCAGGCCATTGTCTGGCCCGAGTCCGCCCTGCTGCCTGCTGTGCGCGATGGAGATTTCGCTGTCCCAGCCGCGTGCCACCGGGTAGGGCACGTTGGCAATGCCTTCCGGCTGCAGCGGGGCATGCGCCATGATCGACTTGGGGATGGCTGCAGTTTCGCCCACTACGAACATTTCGCCGTCCCAGCTGCCGGGGTCGGTAAACACCACCTTGGTGCCGAACAGCGGGAAGCCGTTTTTCTGGGTGATCATGCCGATCAGGTCAAAGGTGGTGTCGAGCGATGCGCTGTCGGGCTTGGGCAGGTAGAACAGCGTGCCATAGCCATCGGGCCAGCGCGTGAACGGGAAGCCGTTGAGCGTGAACAGTTCGAGCTTGGGCATTTCCACGAAATGCGGCATGGCCGGGAAATACAGGGTCGAATTACCGAAGATCGACACGAACGGCGCGTTGAAATTGACCAGATCGCACAGCTTATGCGGCGTGTTCAGGTAGGGCTGGAAGGAAATGTTGTTGCGGCCGGGCTTGAACAGATAGGTTGGAATTTCCACCTTATAGCCGTCGATGAAGCTGCCTTCCTGGCTGTTGAGGTGGATGTCGTGCACGCGTTTGCCGTTCACCGAGATGCCGAGCGCGGAATCCTGCATCAGGCCGGAGGCGTAGGAGAAGTTGAGCTCCAGCTTGGCATACTGGTTCTGCTTGATGAGGAAGTCCGACGGCAGGCGGAAATCCAGGCTGGATGAGCCTTCCCCGATTACGTCCCCGCTCAGGCCCTGGAAGGTCAGCGAAGTCATGCCCAGCGTCTTGAAGGGGTATTTCTTGTCCGGGGTGAGTTCATCCCGGCCGCTGTCCATCGAGATGTCCGGCATGTTGAACGCATAGGCGTGCATTTCGTCGGAACCCGGGTAGGGCAGCGACATGTTGGCAAAGGTCTCCGCGGCAATCTTGAGCGCGGTCGGTTGCGCGCCGGTCACCACGATCAGCGCATGCAGGCCGTCCTTGCCGCCGTCGCTTTTCGGCAGGTAATAGATCTTGATCAGGCCGCCGTTGGGTGGGTCGATCAGGATGCCGTACTTGAGCAGCACGCGGCCGACAAAGGCGGCGTCGCCGATCAGGATGTTGTCGACGTCGGGCTTGATGTCGTCGGAATGCGAGAAACTTACCTTGCGGTAGTCGAAGCGCCGGGCGATGCCCGAGGCGACAACGCCGGCCATCGTGGCCTGCTCGGCTGACGCTGTGTCTGCGACCAGGTTGACCGTGTCTTCCGGGAACTGTTTGGGGTCAAAAATAAGCCGGGTGGCCGCGCCCAGACGCAGCGGCAAGGGTCTCAGGTCATAGTCCACCTGCAGCGAGGAATTGACCAGGTTGATGCTGGTCCATAGGTCGGGTGCGCAGACCTGCTCGCAACCGTCCTTTATATAATGCTGGGACACCCCGAAGGAAAGCGAGTTGTAGTCGTTCTTCAGCATGCCGACCGGAATTTCGATGAGATTGGCTACCTCCGGCCCCTGGTGGATGAGCTTGATCTGGTTGAGCAGCTGGCCGTTGACGCGCACCATCAGCTGCGAGATGTCGCTGAGCATGTTGTTGGATACCGTGTAGCGCAGGTCCAGCACCACCTTGTGCAGTTGCCAGCGTTCGGGCACCGGGAAGGACAGCTGCTGGACGCCCTGAACGCAATGGATTTCCATGGTGGGCTGGGCGGTGAATTTCTGCAGCGGCAGTTTCACGGTTGCGGCATGCGCCGCGGGTGGCAGTGCGCACAGCACCAGCAGGGCAATAACTCTGAACAAAGTCGGCATTATCTGGATTCGTTTTCGCACTCTGGCGGTATTGGCTATTTTTGAGATTTTATCTCAAGTAGGCATCTGCGCCGAGCTTTCCTGCGATGCCGGTGCGACGGGATGCCGGCGCGAAGTGCGAGCCAGCGCAAGCAGGACGCGGATGACCCCGAGTTTCCCCAGGCGCCGCCCCCAGGCCCGGTACGCAAGCCCGGTGCCGCGTCCTGCCATCAGGTACAGCAACAGGGCGTATTGCCGTTCCCTGCGGCGGGCGTCCTGCTTTACGAAAACGAGCGCCAGCGCGATGCGCAGCGCTTCGAGCTGGCGCAGAATGCGTCGCGTCAGGCGGTTGCCCCGCGCCAGTTGCGACAGCACGGCCAGTCGATCCCCGGGGGTGCGCTCCTGGTGGAGGAAGATGATCGCGAACAGCTGCCCGGCGGCGTGTATGGTATGGCCGAGGATATCCGCCACGGCGGCTCCGATCTGGCCTGCCAGCTCCTGTCCCTGGATGGCGGCATGGCGCAACATCTGCAGGCTGTCGCCATAGACGAATTTGACCACGCCCTGATAGGAGGCTGCATCGACGATGAATTCGGCGCCGAACAGGTATTTTCCGTCGCGCCTGAGCGTGCGCTGGATCAGGCAGGGCAGGCGATGCTCCGTACCATCCTTGCCGGGCGCGCGGATGGTGGCGTGCTCGCCGTCCCTGATCTGGAAGGGCAGGGTGGCAAGTACGCCCATCCCGGTCAATGACACGTCGGTCATTTGGCCGACCAGCATCGAGTCGAAGCGCGGGAAATAGATGGTGACCGTGCCGCTGGCCTGGTGCCGCTGCAGCTTGCGCGCATGGCTGCGATCCATGCGCTGGATCAGCGAAGACAGGATCAGGAACAGGTAATAAATGTTCCAGCTGAGGATGGCCAGCATTTTTTCCCATAGGTAGGTAGTGGTTGTCAGCTTGACCATGAGCTGCCATGACTTGAACAGCGCTGTCTTGAATAGCGGATAGGCGCTGCCTGTGAATCCTGCGATGCCGGTCTTCAGGAAATGGCGCAGCATGCGGAAGGTGCCGCGGGACGAGGCTTTCTGGTCCCAGATATCCTGCCAGCGCTGGCTGTCGCCGAACACGTAGTTGACCACATCGGCATAGGAGCCGTGGTTGTGGGTGAATTCGCAGCCGCAGGAATAGCTGCCGTTGCGCGGGATGATGCGTTGCAGCTTGGTCTCGAAACGGTATTCTGCGTGGTTGCTGTCCCATACCGTCAGCACCACTTGCTCCTGCTCGCGCGGCAGGAACGGCAGTTCGATATCGAAGCCGATGCCGGTGATCGAGACATCGCGCACCCTGCCTTCATGGGTGGAGCCCATGCGCGGGAAGAAGGCGTCGACCCTGCCGCGCGCGTTGATGCGGTGGAACTTGCGGATCTGCTTGCGCTCCCAGAATGCGCCCAGCGAGACCAGCGACAGATAAAGGTTGTAGATGCTCCAGATGACGGTCACCGCGATCACGTCGCGCAGGACGGGTTCCGCGAACCATTTGTCGATGGCCAGGGCGATGGCGACGAGGTTGATGGTGATCACCATGAAAAATGGCGCAGCAAGCGGACTCAGGTAGTTCTTGTCATTGGTCAGCCCCTTGGGGGTGACCTTGAACGACGGCTTCCAGGGATTGATGATCACCGAAAGCACGGCCGGGATCAGGAACAGCGACTGCACGCTCTCGTAGATTTCCGAAAAGAAGGGCTGGCGCGAACCCGCGTAGAAAAAATCCATCACCAGGTGGCTGCTGATCAGATAGGGCAGGGTATAGATCAGGATTTGCAGCCAGGAGGCATGGTAGATGTTAAGCCCCAGGATCAGGTACATTGCCGGGGCGATGAAATAGATGAAACGCGACAGGCCGAAAAACCAGAAGAAGCTGGAATTGAAATAGGCGACCTTTTGCGGCAGCGACAACCCCTTGGCTTTGAGCGGGTTGTTGAGCATAAGCAACTGCACCATGCCCTGTGCCCAGCGCGAGCGCTGGATCACATAATCATCATAGGATTCGGGCGACAGGCCGCACACCATGGGGCGGTTCACGTAGACGCTGTTGTAGCCCAGGCTGTGCAGGTGGAAGGCGGTCTCGGCGTCTTCGGTGATGGTGGTGCCGCTGATGCCGCCCACTTGCTGCAGGCAGCTGCGCCGCAGCAGCGCGGCGGAACCACAGAAATAGCTGGCGTTCCAGAAATTCAAGGCAGGGTGGATCTTGCGATAGAACATGTCGTTCTCGCCGGAGGGATTGGCCACGCCTTCCAGATTCTTTTCCACCGGCGTCGGATTGATGAAAAAGTGCGGCGTCTGCACTAGGAACAGCTTTGGATCGGTGATGAAGTGGCCGACCGTTCGCTGCAGGATGTCCCGCGTCGGCACATGGTCGCAGTCGAGCACCAGCACCAGATCGCCGTCGGTGTAGTCCAGCGCATGGTTGATGTTGCCGGCTTTGGCGTGCTGATTGGTTTCCCGCGTCAGGTAGCCGACGCCGAGCTCGGCCGCCATCTGCCGGATGCGGTAATGGCGTTCCCAGGCGGCCATGCCGCTCTGCGCATTGTTGCGTTTGGCATGGGTGCCGCCATCGTCGAGGATGTAGACGCGCAGCTTGTCTTTGGGATAATCCAGGTTGGTCGCGGCGGTAACCGTGGTGCGCAGGATTTCCTCGGCTTCGTTGTAAGTGGGGATCAGCACATCCACGGTGGGCAGCCGTTCCGGGTCTGGCGGCAGGGTGACCGGCTTGCTTTCCATCGGCCAGACATTGACGAACATGCCCATGAAATAAATGGCGAGCCCGTACAGTTCGGCGATATAAACGAGCGCCATGCCCACGAAGTCGAGCGGGCCGGTATACAGCAGGGTATCGGTGGTGCGCCAGATGAAGTAGCGCAGGGCCAGGAATGCGGCCAGTACCAGAAACACTAGGCGCCAGGGCTGTTGCCGCGCTTTCTTCGACTGGTACATCAGAATCATGGCCAGCAGGCAGCCCCAGCCGAGATCCAGCTGCCGGTCGGGGGTGAAGTAGGCCGAGGAGAATCGCAGGAAATAGAGCAGGGCGCCGATCAGCAGCACGCCGGCAACGGACATTTGCCATGTCCAGTCATCATTTTTCATCACCGGCAGCTTCATGGCGGATTATTGTTGTGAATCCACACCTCCGCCAAGGCTGACCGAATCAGATATTGAGCGCTTGTTTTCTGTTTGATGGGATGGCCCCGACAGTTTCATGCCGAAGGTCAGCAGCAGCACGACCGCGATCAGGGCGAGCGCCCCCCATACCAGCTTCATGCCGGAAGAGCGCACCGGCACTGCGGCTTCCTGGCGCGGCAGGGCATTGGGGGCCTGCTTGTCGAGCTCGATTTCCTGCGGGTTCCAGAATGCCTTATAGGCATTGAACATGTCTTTTTTGCCTTTGAGGCTCACCTGCTTGAGGAAACGGCAGTAGATTTCGGATTTGTCAGACAAGGCGTTGTAGCAGTCTTCAGAGATAAGGATCCCGCCCGGGTCTGCCGCAGACTCGAAACGGGAGGCGGTGTTCACGACATCGCCGAAAATGTCCTTGGCTTCCACCACGCATCTGCCGGTGTGCATCCCGATGCGCATCAGCACCGGGGTCTTGAATTTCTTCGACATGTTGAGCTCGTCCATGCCGCGCTGGATGCGCACTGCGGCACGCAGCGCTTCCTGCGCGTGCTCGAAATAGGACAGCGTGCCGTCGCCGATGGATTTTACGAATATGCCGTGGTTTTCCTGGATGGCCGGCAGCACGATGTCGTTCTGGTGCTTGATCAGCATGCGGCTCACCAGGTCGCCTTCGTTTTCGGCGATGGTGGTCGACCCCTTGAGGTCGGTGAAGACGACAGTGATTACTTTGGTGAACTTCTCGTTGATGGACGAATCGAGTTTCGCCCGTTCCTCAAGAATTTTTTCCAGATCATCTTCTTCCATTGCAGCTCCGAATTCTTAAAAGAATACTTTTCAGAATAAGCCCGCATCTGCGTCGACGGGGGGCGGCGGACGCCAGCCATGACATGGCGCCCGATAATAGTCGAAATGACTCATTTAGCAAAGAAATTTCTTTTGTCGAGCGCGCCGTGCCAAGGGGAGGCACGGCAGGTCCATGACAGAATCCGGCTTGACCGGAATGGGGTACAGTATAATTTTTCCGGATATGGCGCGGGGCAACCGCGCGGTCGTGTTGTGGCAACCTTCGTGGAGGAATATTCAATGATGCTATGCGCTGTCTGCTCGAAACTGCGCGCCTGGCGGTCTCCGGCGCTCGGCTGGCTGCTCGCCATGGCACTGCTGGCAGCCGCCTCGACCGCTGCTGCAACCCAGGCGGACTGGGCAAGTTTCAAACAGCGTTTTATCGGGGCAGACGGGCAGGTGGTCGATGCCGGGCAGGGCAATATCAGCCATTCCGAGGGCCAGGGATATGCGATGCTGCTCGCGGTGCATTATGGCGACCGGGCCTCGTTCGAACATATCTGGCGCTGGACGCAAAGGAACCTGCAGGTGCGCGACGACCACTTGCTGGCCTGGCGCTGGGAATCCAAGGCGGGGGTCACCGACAAGAACAACGCCAGCGACGGCGATCTGCTGGTGGCCTGGTCGCTGTTGCGCGCCTACAAACAGTGGCATGCGTCCGAATATCTGCAGGCGAGCCAGGCGATTGCGCATGACATCCGCGGGAAACTGTTGCGCCGGGCGTCGCAGGGGCTGGTACTGCTGCCGGGCATGGAGGGCTTCGACAAGCCGGAGGGCATTACCATCAACCTTTCCTACTGGATATTCCCGGCACTGGATGAAATCGGCCAGGCCGACCCCGCACCGGAATGGGGTGAACTGGCGAAATCCGGCATGTCCATCCTGCAATATGCCCGTTTCGGCAGGTGGGGCCTGCCGCCGGACTGGCTGATCCTGACCAAGCTGGTGGCGCCGAGCCCTCCCAAGCGGTTTGGCTACGACGCAGTGCGCATTCCGCTCTATCTGCTATGGAGCCATCGCGAGACACCAGCGCTGCTCAAGCCTTATCAGGACTTCTGGGGCTATTTCCAGGGTGCCAAGTTTCTGCCGGCATGGACCGACCTGGAGAATGACAGCGTGGATTCCTACGATGCATCGGCCGGCATCCGCCGGCTGGCGCAATGGGTGCTTGCCTATCCGGCCTTCCCTGCTGTCGGCCCATCCCCGCTTGATCCAGGGCAGGGCTACTATTCTTCCGCGCTGTACTTGCTGTCCGACATGGCCAACGCGGAGCGTGGCGCACACTGAACGCCCCTGGCCCGCGCCAATGCGTTAAATGGACGGTTTTTCCGTTTCTATTCCGGGCTTCCCTTGACGGCATAGCTGCTACTGTAACGCCGTGCCAGAGTATCTGGCGGCATACCACAGAGGCAGATCATGTCAGCACAGAACAGAATACGCTTGGTTGAACCGTTGGCGACGGAGGAAGTGTTTGCCGAGTCCGATGCGATACTCGAAGCGCGTGCGCGCCTGGAGGCGGAGACCGCAGCCCAGCTCGCGGCACAGGCCAGGGCACGTGCCGAGGCACAGGCGCGCGCCATTGCCGAAGCCAAGAAGGATGGCGAAAGCGAACTGATCGAGCTGATCGAATCCAGGAATCGTGCCGAAGCCAGACTGGTCGAGGAAACCCAGAAACGGGTGCGCAGCGAACGCGAACTGGCCGAAGCGGCACAGTCCAGGCTGGCCGCCGAGGAGCGCCTGGCGAGCGAGGCGGAAGCGCGGCTGCATGCCGAACAGCGTGCCAAGGAAGAGCTGGAAAAGCGCGCCCATGCCGAAATCGCCGGCAGAGTGGCGGCGGAGAGCAAGGCCAAGGTCGAGAGCGAACTGGCCGTGCTGGCCGAGCAGCAGAAGCAGGCGGACATCCTCGCGCGCCAGCGCGCCGAAGCCGAATTGCAATCCATCGAACAGGCCATCGCCGAGATCAACCAGCGCATCGAGCGCGAGGCAAACATGCGCAGGACTGCGGAACAGGAGCAGCGCAACCAGGTCGAGCTGCGTCTGAAGCTGGAGCAGGAGACGCGCGAAATGGCGCAGAAGCGTGCTGCTGCGGAGCGCCTGGAAACCGAACTGGCGCGTGAACGGGCGGCGGCGGAAAGTTTTGAGATCAGTCAGATCCGGCTGCGCACCGAAGCCGACGAGCGTGCACGCATTGCTGCGGAGAACCGTGCCCAGCTGGAGCGCGAAGCGGTGTTGCTGGCGCAGGAGAAAGCGCGTTCGGAGGAGGCCATTGCCCGCAATGTCGAGCAAAAACTCGTGGCCGAACGGGAAGCGGCGGCCAACGCCAAGGCCAAGGCCGAGGTGACCGAGGACGCGGCACAGGCGGCCGCCAGCCGGGCGCATGCCGAGGCCGCCGCTTTGGCCGAAGCGCAGGCGCGGCTGGAGGCGGATCGCGAGGCCGAGCAGGTGGCGCGCGAGCGCACGGCGGCCGAAAAACAGGCGCGGGAACTGGCCGAGCAGCGCATCCAGATGGAAGCGCATGCCAAGTCGGAAGCGTCGGCGCGCGTGGCGATCGAGCGCCAGGCTTTCGAGGAAGCCAAGCGCCGTGCGGAAGTCGAGGAAAAGGCCAAGGCAGTGGCGGCCCGCAAGATGCAACTGGAACAGGAGGCCATCGCTCTGGTCAGCGCGCGCGAAGAGGCCGACCGCCAGGCCGCATTCGAACGCGAGGAAGCCAATGCGCTGCTGCGCCAGGCCGAACAGGAGGCGCGTAACCGCATCGCGGCCGAATCGCACGCCAAGCGCGTAGCCGAGCAGAAAGTGCAGGCCGAGCATGAACTGGCGCAGCTGGCCCAGCAGCGCGCCGCAGCGGAAATGCAGAATGCGCGCGAAGTCGAGCTGCAACTGCAGGCCGAGGCCGAGGCCATCGCGGCGGCACGCAGCCGCAGCGAAGTTGTCGAACGCGCCCGGCAGGCGGCACAGGACAAACTGCAGCTGGAACAGGAGCTGTTGCGTACCGAGCAGGAAATCATGGTCGCCGAGCAGCAGAAACTGCAGGCCGTGCAGAACCAGCTGCAGGCACAACAGCAGCTGCTGCAGGCGGAACAGCAACAGGCCGCGGCTGCCACAGCCGAACAGGCCATGCTCGAGCAGCAGCGTGCGGCCGAAGAGGCGGCGACGCTTGCCGCCGACGCCAGTCTCAAGGCGGCTGAGCAGGCGATCGCGGCAGCCCGGCAGCGCAGGCAGCGCGAGGAAGAGGCGCTGCGCATGGCGGAGCAGCATACCGCGATGGAAATGCAAATCATTGCCGAAATCGAGATGCGCATGCAGGCCGACATGAAGATCATCGAGGCGGATAATGCCTGCCTCGAAGTGGAAATGCGGGCCAGGGAACTGGCGCAGGCCAAGCTGCAGCTGGCGGCGGATGCCCTGGCGGCACAGCGCGAGCGCGAGCTGGCGGAACTTCGTGCCAACAACATGCATAAGCTGCGCATCAAGGAAGAGAGCCGGCTGGCGGTGCTGGAAGCGGAACGGCAGCAGACCGAGGCGCGTGCCGCCATTGCAGCACGCCAGCGCCTTGCCGCCGAAACGAAGGCACAGGAACTGGCGCAAGAGCTGGAGCGTACCGAACAGCGTGCGCTGGAACTGCAGCAGCAGCAGAACGAACTGCAGGCAGCAGAACGAACTGCGCAGCAGGCACGTCTGGCAGCCGAACATCGCGCGGCACAGGAGACTGCGGCACGCATCGCTGCCGAAAATGAAGCGGCGCAGGCGGCCGAGCTATGCGAGCTGACTGAGCAGCGTATCCGTGCCGCCGCCGCAGAAAAGGTCAGCCTGCAGCAGCAGCGGATTGCCGCCTTGCGCGAGCAGGAACAACTCGAGCGTGAGGCCGGCGAAGAAGCGCGTCAGGCATTGCAGCAGGCCCGTGCCGAAGCCGATACCACCTTATTGCTGAACCGGCTGCGCAAATCGGAGCGCCACGGCAGGGTGGCGCGGGTGTCGCTGCTGGCATCGTTGCTGTTCGGGCTGGTGGCGCTGTCTCCCGCCGCCACCATGCTGCCCTGGTTCAAGCACCCGGCTGCGGTGACTGCGGCTGGCGATCTCAAGGTGGCCGCGCTACCGGCCGCTGCCGGGCAGGAAGCGGTGCAGGTCGGGATGCCTGTGCTGACGCTGGAGACTGAGTTGCATAGTTTCCCGGCGCCGGCTTCCTTCGGGCGGGCCGGGCAGTCATAACACCATAATAAAAACGGAGGAGAAACGCTGCAGGCGCCCGTGGGCGCCTTTTTTTATCCGGCAAGCTGGCGCAGCAGTTCTTCGCGCAGCAGCGCAACCGCATGGGGCTGCTCCAGCGCGCTGCCGCTGAGCCAGAAACTGTCTTCGGCGCGGGCTCCCAGCGTGTTGATCTTGGCGCTGTGCAATTCAATCTTGTGACGCGCCAGCACCTGGGCAATGCGCGCCAGCAGGCCGGGGCGGTCGCCGGCGACGATGCTGAGGATGAGGTGTCCCTTGTTGTCGGCCTGCATGCTGACTTCCGGAGTGATCGGAAAATGCTTGAGCTGGCGGCTGATCCGGCCCGCGGCGGGGGCGGGCGGCGTTTCCGTCGCCGCCAATTGCTGTGCCAGTTCATATTCGATGTAGCTCATCACGTCGCGGTACACCGTCTTGCCGTTGGCGGCATCCATCACCAGGAAGCTGTCCAGCGCGTAGCCATGCTGGGTGGTGTGGATTTTCGCCTCCATGATGTTGTAGTTCATGCGCTCGAAAAAGCTGCAGATGCGGGCAAACAGGTAAGGCTGGTCCGGGCTGTACACCATCACCTGGACACCTTCGCCGATCAGGCTCAGGCGCGCCTTGACCACGGGAGTCGGACTGTTGACGCGGTGCGCCAGCATGCGCGTATGCCAGGCGATCTCGTGCGGCTCATGGCGCAGGAAATAATCGGCGTCGAGCTGGGCCCACAACAGTTCATACACTTCGGGCGCGATGGCATACAGCTGGAGTTTTTCCTGGGCCTGGCGGCGGATGTCGCCGACCTGGTCGGCAATCTTGCCGCCCATCAGGTAGCGCCGCGCCGCCCGGAACAGATCTTCCAGCAGCTTGCCCTTCCAGGCATTCCACACCTTGGGGCTGGTGCCGCGGATGTCGGCCACGGTCAACAGGTACAGTGCCACCAGATAGCGTTCGTTCTTTATTTTTGCGGTAAATGCCGCGATCACGTCCTGGTCGGACAGGTCCTGCTTCTGCGCCGTGGCCGACATGGTCAGATGGTGTTCCACCAGCCATACCACGAGCGCGGTGTCTTCGCGCGACAGGCCGTGCTGCCTGCAGAAGCGTGCGGCGTCGGCGCGCCCTTTCAGCGAATGGTCGCCGCCGCGCCCCTTGGCGATGTCGTGGAACAGGCCCGCGATGTACAACACTTCGGGACGGGCGAAATCCTTCATCAGTTTGCTACATAGCGGATGTTCGCGGGCGTGCTTTTCCAGCGCGAAGCGGCGCAGGTTGCGCACCACCATCAGGATATGTTCATCCACGGTATAGACGTGGAACAGGTCGTGCTGCATCTGGCCGACGATGCGGCCGAACGCCGGCAGGTAATGGCCGAGGATGCCGTGGTGGTTCATGCGGCGCAACGCATGGGTCAATCCCTGCGGCTGGCGCAGAATCTGCATGAACAGTTCGTGGTTGCGCGGATCGCGGCGGAACGCGGCATCTATCCTGCTGCGCGCGCGCCACAAGGCGCGCAGCGTCGGCGCGGAAAAGCCGTTGAGCTGCGGGTGCTGCTGCAGCAGCAGGAAACCTTCCAGGATGGCGCTGGGCTCATGTTCGAACAGTTGCTCGTCGCGCGCCTGCAGCAGGCCGCAGCAGGCGACGAAGCGTTCGTTGATGGATTCCAGGGAGCCTTCTTCCGGGAACAGCTGGGTGTGCATGTTCTGCAGCAGCACCGCGTTGAGCTGCAGCACCGCCTGCTTGGTGCGGTAATAGCGCTGCATCAGGTGTTCGCTGGCGCGGCGCGTACCGGTGGCGGCAACGTGCATCTGCTCGGCCAGTGCATTCTGGTAGTCGAACAAGACGCGGTCTTCGTGGCGTTGCGCCAGGTAGTGCAGCCGGATGCGCAGGGTCTGCAGCAACGCCTCGTGCTGTGCGATGGCACGGGCCTCGGACGTGGTGATCAGGCCGGCCTTGGCCAGTTCGCCCCAGCTGTTGCCGAAATGGCAGGCACGGCTGATCCACAGCACGGTCTGCAGGTCGCGCAGGCCGCCGGGGCTTTCCTTGAGATTGGGCTCCAGGTTGTAGTCGGCATCGAGGAAGCGCTGGTGGCGGTTTTCCTGTTCCTGCGCCTTGGCCAGGTAGAAGGCGCGCCGGCTCAGATGGCTGGCCAGCGTCTCGCGCATTTCCTCGAACAACGCACGGTTGCCGGTGATCAGTCGCGCCTCGAGCAGGTTGGTTTGCACGGTCACGTCGGAGGATTCCGCCATGCAGTCGCCGACGGTGCGGATGCTGTGCCCGACTTCGAGGCCGATGTCCCACAGCATGCCAACCAGTTGCTGCAGCTGTTGCTGCAGCCCGGTGTCGGGCTGCAGCGGCAGCAGGATCAGCAGGTCGATGTCGGACTTCGGGTAGAGTTCGCTGCGGCCATAGCCGCCGACCGCCACCAAGGCCAGATCGTGCGGCATTTGCAGCATCTGCCAGACCTGGCACAGGTGGCGGTCGACCAGACGCGCATGCGCACGCAGATGGCGCAGCGGATGGGCATGGACGAGGTAGTCCTGGTGCAGTGCCAGACGTGCCGCGCGCAGGCTGTCACGTATCTCGGCGATGTCGCGCACGGTGCTTAGATGGCAGGCGGAGGAGGCGCGCCGGCGGACTGGGTGAGCACCTCGAAGCCGTGCTCGGTAACCAGCACGGTGTGTTCCCATTGTGCCGACAGGCTGTGGTCCTTGGTGACGATGGTCCAGCCGTCGCCGAGCTGTTTGATGTCGCGTTTGCCGGCGTTGATCATCGGCTCGATGGTAAAGATCATGCCGGCTTCCAGGCGCAGGCCGGTGTTGGGCTTGCCGTAGTGCAGCACCTGCGGCTCTTCGTGGAATTTCTTGCCGATGCCGTGGCCGCAGAATTCGCGTACCACGCTGTAACCGAGATCTTCGGCAAAAGTCTGGATGGCGTGGCCGATGTCGCCGAGACAGGCGCCGGGACGCACCATGCGGATGCCGCGCCACATGGCTTCATAGGTGGCCTCGCACAGGCGCCGGGCCTGGATCGACGGTTCGCCCACATAGTACATGCGGCTGGAATCGCCATGATAGCCATCCTTGATCGGCGTCACGTCGATGTTGACGATGTCGCCGTTCTTGAGTTTCCTGTCGCCCGGCACGCCGTGGCATACCTGATAATTGATCGAGGTGCAGATCGATTTGGGATAGGGCTGATGGCCGGCAGGCGCATAGTTGAGTGGTGCGGGTATGCTTTGCTGCACCTCCACCATGTAGTCGTGGCACAGCCGGTCCAGTTCGCCGGTGGTGACTCCGGCCTGGACGTAGGGGGCGATGTAATCCAGTAATTCTCCGGCGAGGCGGCCGGCGATACGCATTTTTTCGATTTCCTGCGGGGTCTTGATACTGACGGACATGGCTGATTAACGATGTGGAACAAGCAGCAAGCATAGTGGACGCGAAATCAACCTGCAACCGGATTTGCTGTTGTTGCGCGGAATTCGCATCATCAATACACTCTCGGCGGCTGGGCTCATGGCATACCCATGTCAAGCGGCATGCCATCGGCCCGGTTCTAAAATCCAGGAGATAACATGATGAAAAGACTATTTGTCGGCGCTGGCGGCCTGCTCTTGCTGTTGGCTGGCGGCCTGTCCGCCTGGGCGGCGGACAGCGGGGCTGTCGTGGGTGGTGCGGTCGGTGCCGCGGCCGGGGCAGCGATCGGCCATAACGTGAATGGCCGCAACGGCGGGATTATCGGGGCGGCAGTCGGCGCTGCCACCGGGGCGATCATCGGCGGCGGCAACAGCGCACAGGCGGCACCCGCGGCAGAGCATGTCCGCACGGAAAGCGGTGATGACAATGGCGGCGAGGATGAGGCGGATGGCGGCGGCGAGCGCCACGAGGGCGAACGCAGGCATGAGCGCGAAGACGATTAGGAACAACTGCGGATAAAACAAAAAAGGCACGCCAGGCGTGCCTTTTTGCTTTATGGCGTGGTGCCGGTTACCACTTGTTGCCGCTGTTGTGCCCGCGTCCCAGGGCGAAGCCGGAACTCTGGCGGCGCTGGCCGGCAGGAGGCGTGGCACGGTTGCCGTTCGCATTGCTGCTGCGGCCCTGGCTGTTGCCGTTGCCGAAACGCTGGTGCTTGTGTCCTTCGCGCTGTTGCTGGCCGCCGCGCTCGTCGCGGGCAAAGCCGTGACGGCTATCCGGGGCATGGTGGCGCGGACCATTCGTGCTGCGCGGAGCGCCGGCTGCGCTGCGCGCATTGCCCGTGCCAGCGCGCGGCCCGCTATGGCCGCGACCGCTGGATGCCGGACGTGGCTTGAACTTCGGCTCCAGCCCTTCGATGGTATGCGGCTTGATGCTCTGCCCGGTATAGCGTTCGATGTTGCGCAGGGTGCCCGCATCGCGATTGGAGGCGAACGACACGGCGATACCCGAGGCGCCGCCGCGGCCAGTGCGGCCGATGCGGTGCACGTAGTCCTCGGCGAACTTGGGCAGGTCGAAGTTGATCACGTGCGACACGCCGGGCACATCAATGCCGCGCGCGGCGACGTCGGTGGCGACCAGGATGCGCAGATTGCCGCGGCGCAGGTTGACCAGCGTGCGGTTGCGTTCGCGCTGGTTCATGTCGCCGTGCAGTGCGGCGGCGGCGTGGCCCTGTGCCAGCAGGTTGTCTGCCAGCATGTCGGCATCGCGTTTGGTGGCGGTGAACACCACGGCCTGGTTGAGGTCGATGTCGCGCAGCAGGTGGTCGAGCAGGCGGTTCTTGTGTGCCATGTCGTCGACGTACA
>Ga0207433_10008373_pt1 | contig 16857 bp, 35 predicted proteins | sample YelNatPaOPGAMG01_FD_187559 | JGI IMG/M metagenome (GOLD analysis project Ga0207433, IMG submission 187559) | Hot spring thermophilic microbial communities from Obsidian Pool, Yellowstone National Park, USA - OP-RAMG-01 (SPAdes) (version 3) | ecosystem: Environmental > Aquatic > Thermal springs... | reverse complement strand
AAGGCGGTCAGGGTGAGGTATAAACTTGGCGGTTTGGAGGCGTGGAGCTTCGCAATAAAGCTCTGCGCAGGCGAGGGGAAAGTCAGCAAGGAGTTTGCACAGTTCCTCTTGGAGAACCTTAACGAAGACACCATATACACGCTTCTGGTGCTTTACCGCACCAAGCCCGAAAACCTGGACGTATGGGAGACATAGTCGGTGATGAGCTTGTGGGAGACTTTTCTTCTTGTTGTTCTGGTAGGTTTCATCGCTGAACTCATAGATGGAAGCATTGGTATGGCTTACTTAAAAATGTTAAAATATCCTGAGAAAAGGAAATAACCTATAAACACTATAAGTAAGGCGAGAGTATGGTCTTTAAAAAGGGACACATACCGTGGAATAAGGGTTTAAAAGGGTTTGGTGATGGGTGGAGACATAAAACTCCTTGGAGAAAAGGAAATCCATGGAGAAAAGGATATAAAGTTCCAGAAGAGCAAAAGGAGAAAATTAGTAGAAGTATCCGTAGGACATTAGAGAAAAAATGTAGTGAAGACCCGGAATTTTATAAAAAGCTTGTTGAACATTGTAGAGCGATAGCGAAGCTTGGAGGACAAAAAGTTAGGGAACAACGGAAAAATAACCCGGAATGGAAAATCTTTTTAAAACAGATTGCTCCTTTAGGAGGAAAGTCAGTTGATATAAGGAAATACCATTGGAAAAATAAGTACAAATCGTTCTATGAAGTATTAAAAATTCCAGTCGATGAATGGGCGAGAAGAGTAGCAAAAGGGTGTTCTAATAGACCAACGCAACCTGAATTGAGACTTCAAAGGATTTTAGACGAGTATTTACCGAACGAATTTATATACACCGGGGATGGTAAAACGGGAATAGTAGTAGGAAATATGATTCCCGATTTCTTTAACGTTAACGGCAAGAAAAAAGTTATAGAAATCTTTGGAGATTACTGGCATAAAAATGAAAATCCTGTGGATAGAATTAACGCTTTTAAAAAATATGGTTATGATTGTCTAGTCATCTGGGAGCACGAATTGAAAGATGAAATAAAAGTAATTGAGGAGGTGAGAAAATTTGTGGGAAATATTAATGGTTGTCGTAATCGGGTTTATAGCAGAATTAATTGACGGCGCTCTTGGAAATGGGTTCTAGGATCGCCTAGACCCACCAAATTGGCATACGGTGTTTCTTCAAACTCATTCCTGCTGACCTTAGGCCTCGCACCAGCGGTCGCCAGTGCCACCATACACACGTCCGAGGTGTTCACAACCCTAGCTTCGGGCGTCAGCCACCTGAAGGTTGGAAACGTCGATAGAAACCTGTTCAAGAAGATGGTGATACCGGGCTGTCTCATGGCTTCCATCGGAGCATATGTCTTGGTGAACTTCCCATCAGGGCTAATCAGACCCTTGGTGAACCTCTACCTCGGAGCCATAGGCATAGTCATACTGTTTAGGGTTTTCAACGTAAACCTGATAATGAGGAAGGTGAACAGAAGCGTCCTCGCGGGCATAGGCGGATTCATGGACGCCGTCGGAGGTGGAGGTTGGGGTCCAATTGTTACTTCGACGCTTATAGCCAATGGTGAAGACCCGGTTAAAACCATAGGCACTGTAAACCTGACCGAGTTCTTCGTGACCATATGCGAGTCAGCCGTCTTCATAGCCCTGATGGGCTTCCAAAACCTACACCTAGTCGTCGCCCTAATCATCGGCGGGGTTGTGGCGGCGCCGGTCGGAGCCATAGTATGCAGGAAAGCCCCCAGAAGAGTTTTAATGACCCTTGTCGGCTGTACTATAATCGCGCTCTCGATAAGGGGGCTGTTGGCTTGAAAATCGCGGTCGTAGGCGCAGGTGTCTCGGGAAGCTATTTGACCGCACTGCTCAGAAATTCTGGTGTAAACGTCGAGGTCTATGAGAAGGAGCCTGAACGGAGGGGTCACTACTGCGCTTGGGGTTCACACTACACACTTCTAAAGACAAAGCTTTCAAAGATAGGTCTGAACGTAGATGACTATGTTTTGACGCGTGTGAAGCAGGTATATGTAAACGGTGTGAAAATTAAACTTGGAAACTCAGTCATCATAGACAAGCCGAGAATGCTCAGAGACATGGTAAAGGATAGTGAACTATTTATGAGAAACGTCGACATACAATCTATGGTCGGCGAGAGGCATGACCTGGACATTATCGTAAACGCCACTAACACACCCATCAGGCAACCCACCGTTATAATACATACTACTCAAAGCAAGTCCATTTTAGATGGTGCAGAGCCGCACACCGCCTACGTTCTGTTCGATGTTGAAAGAATCGGCTACGGGTGGGTTTTCCCGCTCGACGATGAGGGCAAGCTGTTTCATATCGGTGCTGGATGTTTAAAGTCAAGCTGGGACGCCTCCATGCTTATGTTAGATACACTTTCAAGATACAACTTATATATCGTCAAGCATTCATGTATCTGTGGAAGGGCTTTAAACGTATTTAAAACCGCACCTAAAGCATGTGATGGCAGAGTCGTCAATATAGGTGAATCTGTCGGAGCAGTCAACCCAATAACGGGCGAGGGAATACTGACCTCTATGGACACTGCTGAAGCTTTAGCCGAGTCCATAAAAACACACGGTGGGGATGTTTCAAAAGTCGTCGAAAGCTATACCGATAGAATTGCTTCCATGATTTCGGAGCACGTCAAAGCATATGGGCTTTTGGAGAAGGTGAAGAAACACAGAAGGTTGGGTATGCTGATGCTGATGAACTACATGCTTAAAAGAAGCAGGGACAGGTCGATGCCAAGGCTTTCACCGACGTCTATTCCAAGGCTTCTACGGGCTTTAATGTAGCATCGCTGATTATTTTCCTCAAGCATACTGGTAGTTTAGACTCATCAATCTCCTCCCTTTTGAGCATATGGATGAGCTTCCCAATCATCATTCCAGGTTTCCACAGCAACTCCCTGAACCCGCATGAATCACAGGTTATAAACAACCCGCCGCTTTCCAAAGCTATCTTCATTTTTCCTAAGCTACAGTTGGTACACTTTTTGACTTTGAGTACCTTCATCGGGTAAAATTTAAAATGAGGAGATAATTAAAGTTATATCAGGTGGTGGACGTGATTTCCATATTTGCCTCCCTATTGGAAAGTGTCTTAGAGATGGACCACGTCGGCACAAGGGTCGAGGGTGAAAACACCATATACACATTTAAAACCACAGGCTTCCACCCGAGCATCGTAGAGATTAAAAGCAAAATACTCTCCGTCTTCGACCTGCCTGTGGACATACCTAAAGACGTGAGAATCACTGAAGTCAAACATGGACGTGTTTTCAAAGAATACCTCGTTGAAATTGTTGTCGACTCAAGGCTGATTGGCAAAGTCTCAGACCTCTTAGCCAAAAAATACGGAGTTTTTCGCAGACGTCCATATAGCGCTGAACGGTAAAAATAAGGTAGTAGCGGATAACTAATCATTTATATTACGTTATACCGCACCATGCCCAGCCACGCCTCGCCCCACCGAAGCTAGCCCTACCCGGCCCGACCCGGCCATACCATACCCCGCCTAGCCTTACCTTACCGCGTATATTTTAAATCCTCGCCATACCCTACCTGACCTAACCTCACCCGGCCATACAATGCCCAACCTCACCTCACCCCACCTCACCGTACCCCCACCTCACCACGTACGTTTTTACTCTTTTTTGAGTTCGAACAGTTTCACTTCGAACAATCCGAACTCCGGTCTGAAGTCTCCAAGCCCATAGTATCTTCCGGCATCTATAAGTATTCTCTTCAACGTGTCCATGTGGATTATCGTCGGGTCGTTGTTTATTATCTCGAACTCCAAAGCCCACTCGTCAAAGCAGGGTCTGGCTCTTAGAATTCTATTCCGCTGGACTACAACGGGGCGTACATCGACTCGCCAACCATTATGGGTTAAGGGAACGTATGGATAAGGCTTTATGTCCAAGCCTGCTCTTATTATGGCTGCGAAGGTTGTTTTTCTTCCGCTAACTTTGTAGTTTCTGCCGGCCTCTCTAATGCAGGCTTTAATGTTGACCGATGGTATGCAAATCCTCCCCTCGGCATCCTTGTAGAGGTATAACTCCGCCTCAGTCTTCGGGTCTAAGTGCTCTCCACGTCTTAGTTTCGGTTTATCTCCTAAGCCTGTCGGAGCGTGCATTAGAAGGGGCTTAGTCCCAACTATTTTGACTGTGTAGACTTCAGACATTGAATCAACCTCCTTATCACGTCGTCATACGTCTCCCTCGGGTGGATTTTCAACTCGCTCAACATCTTCTTGGTTTCGGGTTTGACCTTTATCACGGAATCACCCATTGGACCACCGATATACTTCGGTATAACGTGAGATATATAAAGTTTACTCGAGGTAACTCAAGGATTATAAGGAGCTAAAAATTTTAAAATATTTCAACGGCGTCATACTAACATAGTGGTGAGGTTTTAAAAATGTCTCTACCTGAGCTTATGATTCAAAGGCTCGACAAGATGCCAAGAGTTAGGGCTAGGACGCCGCTTCCAACACGGGTCTTAGGGGTTTTAAAGTCCATATCGTATTCACGTCAAACACGTATAAACGCGGTTTCAGACGTAAGAATAATGTCCCGTATGAAACCCGTCTACGTTGACTCCTCAAGCCTGTTAGCTCCTAAAGACAGCTTCATCATCTACAAAGACGTCCACGTGTTTGAATATGGAACCAAGTCGCTGTATCATGCTAAGTACATCTACGACCTAAGGAAGCCCGGTTCAGCGTTGGTAAAGCAGTCAATAGGAAACGTTGCGAAACACGTGAGGGTCATCTTTCCAACAAGGGGCTACTACGAGCTCGACGTGGAATACCCGGTAACCAAGCCTGAAAACGTCACCTGCAAGAGCGAGATAATGTGGAGGATGAGGGGCGACTCTCAAACCAAGACATATGCTCTAGGACTCTTCGACCCGTCTCTTAAGCCCGTTGGAGAATACCCCGTCCCAGACGCCGACAACGCCGAGCTCACCCTCTCATACACTTGGGAGGACAAGAACTTCATATACCCGACGCCTATCCCGTCGGGTCTCAATATAACAGACATGAAGGTTGAATACGTGTCCGGCTGGTGCTTCTTCAAAGGCGGGTACTATAAAGACCCTTCGATGAACAATCAGGTGAGGCTTTCGTGGACGCTTAAAAACAACATGGGCAAGACAATAAAAGTGGTTCACTGGGGTGTCCCGGTTTCAGTGCTGTATGAGGATGGACTTCACGTCTCACAGGTCAACGTCAGCGTCTCAGTCCCAACCCAGACCATAATGAGCGGCTCCTCAGTCGGATACTTCTTCACAATAAACCTCCCAACTTGGGCCTACGGGCATGTGTGCGTGGCCCACGCGGTCAGAGTGTTTGAAGACAGCATGATTACATATGCGGGAGGCCCCTGCTTCCAGTTCACCGTTGGAAGGCTGAGACTGCCATAAGGGGTGGTACAATGCTCAACAAGGAGGATATTGAAGAGGTTTTGAGCAGGCATCCATGGCTCAGGCCGCCCAAATACATATACATATTGTCTGCTCCCGTCATATCTCCTGAGCTTAGAGCCATGATTTTGGGTTTAAATCCGGCGTTTGAAAGGGACACCATAATACTTTCTTCCAATGCTTCAGAGGAGACGCTCATACATGAAACGCTTCACGTCAACCTCTTAGGTGAAAGGGTCGCATATCCACTTTCAAAACGCATTCTGGAGTTCAGGAAGAGGTTTCCACCATTCGTCAGAAGGAGACCGGTGTATGAGGTTCAGGAAATTCCAAGCAGTAAGCTCGAGGTGTACGGTTTAAAAGGCTACGAGTGGAAAAACGGTTATAAACCAGCTGAACTTAAAGTATTACAGCTGAGGTTGAAGGGCTATGTCTGAGAAGAAGCGAGTTATAAGTCCCGAGCCGAGAATCGTACTACTCCTAAAAAAGAGGCCCGTACTTATAGAACGTGGTCCATATCGTACGGCGATTCTGGACTTCTTCGAAGACGTGGGTAGAAGTCTTAGAAATAGGGACTCATGGGTTCAAACCACCGCGTCTGTTACACAGGCTACTATTGTTTCGACAGCGTTAACCCGCGTTCTGGCGCTTCTAGGTATCCAGGCCGTAACGGCTCCATAGTTTAGACCTCGTTTCAACTATTTAATGGAGTATTTTTAGGTAGAAAAATTTATATTCTGGTATATTCTAGAATATACTGATGTCCGAGAGGTATCTTATAAAAGTTGGGAAACTACACAAGTCGGGACACTCCGTCGTCTTATACATACCTAAGAAGGCTTTGGAGATGACGAAACTCAAAGCCGGAGACGAGGTTTTAATTTACGTGGGTAGTGACGGTTCAATACTATTAAAACCTCAGAAGGGGTCTATACGAGGTGAGATGTATTGAAACTGAATAGGAAGGCTGTATTAATAATTGCGTTGGTGTTGCTGGCGTCTTCGCCGGTATGGGTTCCAGCAACCGTCTACGCCGTCAAGGATGAGACCGAAAAGTTCCAATACTACCTTGAGGCTTTGAAGGCTTTACTCGATGGACTTGTCCAATATTTCAACGCAGTGATTCAGTTGTTTAAGACGGCGGTTGGAGTATGATAGATATGAGTGAGGTTAAGCTTTACCCCGCAGATGAAATGGTTCAGAGATTCGGGCTTAGTCTGGTCGTCGGCTTCGATAAGCTACCATACATGGAGTTATATCATAAGGAAATGAACCTTATATGGCTGTGTGGCCGCCTCTTCCCATTCAGCTCTGAAGACAAGGACTACATCAGTCTTGCGGCCTCAGTGGCTAAGGGACTCTATAGGAGGACGTTCAGCGGCATATATTTGGAGCCGGGTTGCTTCTACGCTAGGCTGATGAAACGCGACGACTTTGAATCGGCGGACTCGGTCTCCATACTCTTCGGGTTCTACCTAGACCCGTTGAAGCCCGGAGATGCACCAAACGAGGTCAGGATTTCGATGTCCGGGAGGCGTTTTCCATCGTTCGACCAGCTGATATGGGTGCCCGTTGACTTCTGGCTTTCAAGGCTTATATGTGCCAAGCTTCCAATCCCATGGCTCAAGGTTCCACATAACTCCCCATGGACGTTGGAGTTCAAGCCCGACGGTAGGTATGAGAACGTGAAGCCGATAGGTGTGACCTTCGAGCAGTATCGTGAAAACATGAGCATGACCCGTCCAGCCCAGCCGGGCGGGGACGACTCAAGCGCTGGGCGAGATAAGAGGGAGGTGAAACCGTGAGCGAGAAAGAGCTACCGTTAATCGAGATTAGAGTTCTGCCGGAGAGCGTGGAAATTAGAGTAACGACCAAACCACCATACTGGTTGGAGCCTACGATAAAGGCAATCTCTGAGATGCTTAACCATATAATGTTCTCGTCAGCTGAGAAGAGGGAGGTGGAATCGTGAGTGTTGCAAATAAAGACGCCAGAAACAAGGTGTGTCCGTTGCTTTCACTAGCCATCCGTAAAGTTGCATACTGCCAAGGGAAGGACTGCATGTTCTGGAGTGAAACGGGAAACCCGGAACACGGCGTCTGCGAGTTAAAAGAATACCTGAAAAGGCGGTGAAACCGTGAACTGTGTAAAATGTGGCAGAGAGACTCGACCACCTTTAGAATACGTCATATGTGTTGAATGTAGAAACGCCGTGAAGGAGTTGGGTATGCCGTGGACTCTGATAATAGCCATGGACGAGTACATACGCTTCCTAGACTTCAAATTTGAAGAGCTTAAAACCCTCCTGAAAAATGCTAAAGGAGGTGGTAAGCCGTGAGTGAAGATGTGGCTTGGCGGACCGTTGTTGACTGTCTCTCAGCGATGGGAGAGTTTATGGAGAAGCTTGGGCTGAAGGTTGAAGACTTCCAATGTTGCGTTTCAGAGTGGGTTGACGGTGAAGTGGAAGGGTGGCGTTATCTACAGTTTAGAATCACAGTGTTAGAATCCGGTTTGAAGAAGCTCCGTGAAAAAGGCATGGATAAGTTTGACCTACTTAAAAGCCTAACAGCAATTGCAGATCAAACGATTCCAAAAGGGTTGCGGCGAAAAGTTACAGTTTTAGTTGAGTGAGGTGAGAGCCGTGAATAAGCGTGAGGCTTTGAAGGTGGCTCTGCTCAGGATGTGCAGGCTTAGGGGGAGTAGCGTGCTCTACCTCTGCGGCTGGACGATATGGTTTTCCACGATACTCGCCGCGGCCGCGCTGGTGGTTTTTACGAAGAACTTGCTGTTCCTGTTGCTCGTCTTCCTCGGCGGGTTCGTCTGGCATTGGTTTATGGAGGCGGGCGACGTGATGCGGGAGGCTGAGAGCCGTGAATAAGCGTGAGGCTTTATGGAGGGCTTTGCCGAAGCCGAAGTTGCCGAGGCTTCGCAAGCCTACGCTTAGAGAGAGCAGTAAACTCCGCCTTACGGGCTGGCTTGCCGGAGGCGTCATATGCACATCTGCGGTGTTCCTGCTGGAGCACCTGTGGCTTATCGCCCTCTGCCTAGCACTTGGAGTGTTCATCGCAACGTGGTTTGACTACGCAGCCGACATAATGGAGGCTGACTGTGGCTAAGGGGAGCCATGAAGCGTATGCTACTTTTTTCACTAGTGAAATTAGTAGCAACCGCTCTACGCAATAATGTTCACAGATATTACTGATATGGAGGCTGAAGAGCCATGAGTAACATAACTTTTTACTGGGTTAAATGGAGGTTGCCGTCTTCGACGTGCTGGATACCCATACCCATAGACTATAGGATGTTCACCACAGTTACAGGCGTCGGGTTCTACTTATCGGAAATCACAGTTTTAGCATACAGCTGGAGTGACCCGTGATGAAGTGCCCTAAGTGCGGTGGGGAAATTGACTACTTGGTTTTAAGCGTCCGTGAAATAGTGATGTTTAAAGTGACCTATGGAGCGTCGGGTTTACTGGTAATGGAGACGTATAAAATGTTAGATACCAAGTATCCCCTCAACGAGTACCGTTGCCCGCTGTGTCACGAGGTTTTGTTCACAAGTGACTCCGAGGCTTACAACTTTCTGAGGAGGGAGTCAAAAAGGTTGGGGGTTGAACGGAAGTGAGAATCATACCAGCCATAGTAGGCGGCGTCATCGGACTCTTAGTGGGCTTATCGGTAATCCTTCTTATTTGGCTTGGCTCCTTCGTTCAGAACCTGCCTTGGTGGGTCGCAATTATATTAAACGTGTTTGACTACTGGCTATTAGGTCAATTAACCCTCACATTATGGACAACCCTGATAATTCTATTAGTTCCAACAGTTGTAGGGGCAATCATAGGTTGGATGTTGGGTAGAGATGGAAGTGAGAGCGGATGAAAATAAGCGTAAAAAGGACTGGTATGATTTTGACCATAACTATGATGGTCTTAGGTATAAGTGTGTACGCTTACTATTTCACCTATGGCAGGACCGCAATGGCGCTTGACGTGTGTCAAGCAAAGGAGTACCTTTGGAGGGCTAGGGCTTGTGGAGACCTCAAGGAGAACCGGCGGGAATGTAGCACCGTCGGCAAGCCTCCGCATGGGGTGGGTCGCTCCACAGGAGCGTGTGCCGATGCTGAGGAGCTGGGCTTCCGAGAAAGAATCCTTAGATTTTCCCCTACCGTGTTTCAGCCCAGACACGGTAAGGAGGCAGGCGGTGCAATCCTAGAGCCGAAAATTTCCAACCAAGTAATAAGCCTGACGGCCTTTAAAGTCCACTAGGTGTGAGTTACAAATTAAACTAATATAAGTATGGGGGAAAATAAAAGGGAGATTCAAAAAGAATATTAAGCCTTAATAATTTCAGCTTCCACCAAAAGCTCTGCGGTACTTGACTTTCCACTTTCCAGCTCTATAGGCGGCCTCTATCTTTGATAAGGCGATGGGTAGGTACTTCTCAGCGTTCGCCTGGAATTCAGCCCAATTCTTTGTTGGGAGGGCGGCTCTAACCGTGCCCTCAGGTATCCCCGTCACGGCGGAGATACCTCTTACGAAGGCGTCTAGGCTTTCGGACTTTTTAACCATTGGGACCCAGTTCTCCTTGAACCCAGCTATGGCTTTTCTATACCACTTTTCCTGAATCGCGTCTAAAGTCATACGACCACCCACGTCCGGCTTATCGTGCCCGTTCCATTCCTCGCGGGAGCGTGGTCTAAACCGCTCGCCGAGGGCACGACAGCCCTAAGAAGCAAAGTATAATTTCCACCTTTTAAATAGTCATTTAACGATGTTTAACAATGACGAGGTCTAAGGGTGTGTTTCTGGGGATAAGGCTTTCCGACAGGGAAATCGAAGTAATTAGAAACATTAAAGACGCGAGGGGCCATGAGACGATAAGCGACGCGATACGGGAGCTTATAAGGTTTGCAGAGGTATACTTCGACGAAAGGCTGACAGTTGAAAAAGCGTTTAAACCCCATATTCTAAAAATCGCCAAGGAAAACTTTGAAGTGTTTACAAAATACCCTGTTTCAGACCTGTTGAAGTCTGTCCCCGAATTGGAAAACGTCCTAAAGGAGGTGGAGGATGAAGATTAAACCGTATATAATATTATCCCGTCCACCGCTCACCATATTGGGCTTCCTCGCCTCGGCTTCATTATTAAGCTGGAGTGGAAGACTTTTCACACTCGAGGGAATTTTAACAATGCTTTCAATAGGACTCGGCAACATGGGCTGGACAATAATGAACGAGGTCGTCGACGTCGAGGTCGACAGGGTCAACAAGCCCTGGAAGCCTCTACCGTCCGGTCAGGCCAACATAAAGAAGGCCTTAATAATGTCGGTCGCCTTGATTGCCGTCTCAGTCTGGATTCTCGCAATACTCATACAGACCACGAACGACCCGATATACATGCTCGGGTTCCTCGGGCACCTCCTAAGCTCGTGCTACGACCTAATAGACAGAGGCCTCATCGGGAACATATGTATGGCCGGAAGCTATGGAACAGCCGCACTACTATCACTATATCCGAAGCACCTCCTGTTCGCACCAACCTTTGCCATGACCACGTTCTCGTTCAACCTGATGGTTCAGTATCAAGACCTTAAGGCTGAGAAGACCAAGGGTAGGAGGGTTGCGCCTGAACAGCTTAATGGCCTCGGTACTTCGATTTTATCGGTTACGCTGTCAGCTGTCTGTATGGTCCTACTATATTCCATGTATTTGGAGACCCTATATACCCCTCTAGTCCTCTTTATAGCGATACATCCATTTATCATCGCGTCGTCTATTATTATAGTCCTACCCATATCTGACAATATAAAAGACAGAGTCGTCGAAAACTGTGAGAGGAGGATAAGCAGGCTCTTGATGATTCTAGGATTCCTATGGATACTGCTTAGAAACCTCACGTAAAAAACTTAGGCAAAACCTGAGGCCTCCCGGGAAAAGCTTAGGGTATTCTATGGAAAACTGGACTAAGCTTTATAAGTAAAACCTGAGCTTTCTCTTATCATGGTGATAGGTTCTTATGGGTGAAAAAGAGGAAAAAGTTGAAAAGGCCGAAAAGGCCGAGGAAGGCTTTCCATGTCCGAGGTGTGGGAAACCTCAAAAAGAGTTTCTATATTCTCAGCGTAAGTATGGCTGGGCGCAGTGTCCATCGTGTAAACAGTGGGTGAGGAAGTCTGAAATCCCAGAACAATACATCAGAGAGGTGGAGGATGTAGAGCTGAAGAGCTTAGAAACGTCACCGAAAAGGACTGAAGAGCTTTGGAAGCGTCCTAAAACGCCGACGGAGATTCTGAGTGATATTTTGGAGGAGTATGGTGTTAAGGAAGCGGCTAGAAACATCATTCTCCGCAAGAGCGAGAGGATGGGCGGGATACATCCCAACGCTTTATACTCCATGCTTAGAGACTTGGATACAGGCATCCCTGACAAGGCGGTTCACTACCTCGTCGACGACTACTATTGGGCTTTAAGGCGTGAGGAAGAGGAGGCCCGTAGAAGCGGATATGACATGTCATACCCGTTGGAGTCATACAGGGGTGTCGAGGAAAGGGGTTGGTATGGATATCCATCGCGTGAACCTGAATACAGATATAGAGCGCCTGAATACGGATACAGAACGCCCGAATACGAGCGGTACAGGTATGAATATGAACCGAGGCGTGAATCTTCAAGGGAGACAAGGTTTCTGACGGCTGAAGAGTTTGAGGAAAGGCTTAGAAGGTTCTTTATGGAGCAGGAGAGCGAGAAGAGAATGAGTGAGCTCGCGTCGTTTGTCTACCGTGAGCTTCCAGACAGGATGAGGATGGAGATTGACAAGAGGGTGTCTGAGGCCGTAACCCCCATCAAGGAGATGCTTTCGGAAATAAAGTCGTCCATCGAGGAGATGTCCACCAGAAAACCTCAAGAGGAGCCTAAAAAGACGTTGACGGCTGAGGACTTGGAGAGGATTCTGGCGAAGGAGAGGGATATCCAACAGAAGGAGTTTGATAAACGTCTGCTTGAAATGGAGCTGAAATACAACAGGGAGTTAAGTGAACGAGAGAAGGTTCAGCTTCAAAACCAGATTAAAGAGCTCAATAAACAGATAGATGAACTCAGCAGGGAGTTGAGGGAGGCTAAGACCGGTAGAACAGCCTACGACCTCGCCCACGAGATGATTCAGGCCGGTAAGGAGATAATCAAGGAGGACAAGCCCATCCGCGGAGTCGTTAGAGAAGCGTTGGGTAGACCCGCTCAGGAAAAGCCCCCAAAGCGTAAAGAGTCTAAAGCAAGCGAGCTCAGCCCCGAGGAGCTGGAAAGCCTAGGCATACCATATGAGGCTGAACCGGAGGAGGGTGAAGGCAAGTGAGGACAATAGGCGTTATGTCGGTGAAGGGTGGAACCGGCAAGTCACTAATGGCTGTAAACCTAGCCTACTACCTCAAGACCATAACAGGCAAGGAGGTTGGATTCATAGACTGCGACGTCGACTCGTCAAACACGGCCGAGTTTATAGGGGACATAGGTAGGATAGAGGTCACACCCGACAAGAGATTTAAGCCGTTGGAGTGGAACGGGATAAAGGTTTGGAGTGTAAGCCTTCTGGTTGAAAAGTGGAGGCCTGTAAGCCTCACAGGGGACAAATACGTGAGCATACTCAACGACGTGGTCCACTACGGTGAATGGGGAGACCCAGACTTCATGGTTCTAGACCTACCGTCTGGAAGCCACGACAGTTGGAGGGGTGCAATCTATCTATTTGCGGAGTCGTATCTCGGAGACGTTGTCGTGATTCAGCCGGCGTTTCCAGACAACGCTAGAAGAGTGCTGAACCTGCATGTGAAAAACGACGTCCCTGTGGTTGGGTTGATTGAGAATATGGCTTATTTTGTATGTCCGGAACACGAGAAGCCCAAGGTCTACCATATATTCGGCGAGGGTTTGGGTGCGAAGATAGCTGAGGAGTATAAGGTTCCATTCTTGGGCGAAATACCGGTGATACCGAACCTTCAGGAGAGGATTAAAGCCGGCAAGCCCATACTCGAGGAGCACGCGGACGTGTTTAAAAAAGCCGTCGACATAATAGTGAACACCCCCGTTGAGAAGATAGGACTGCTTAGAAGGGTTAAGGAGAAGGTCGCCGAGGTCACCCGTGACACGGTTGTGAAGATACTCGGCTTCATGATTTCCCAGATAGGGGCTTCGATTAAAATACCCGAGGACTTCCACTACGAGGAGGACGTGGTGTGCGACTTCGTCATACTTTCAAACGACTGGACGGAAGTATTATGCCGGCTACACCTCAAGCCTAAGGACGGTAGGCTCGTCTACGTTACAAACCCAAGGAAGGTCGACTACGAGGTCCACATGCCATTCAAAACGTTGGCGCGTATAGTGATGGGGGTTAAGAAGACTAGAGACGGCCAGCTCATACCCTACGACGCCATGGATGCCTACTTCAACAACGAGCTCGAGGTTTACGGTGAAGGCTCCACGACGAGGGTCGTCGACCTCGTTAGAAACACGCTCCTACGCGAAGATGTGATGAACGAGGCTAGAAAGCAGTTCCCATTCCTCAAAAAGTATGTGTAGAGGGGTGATTTCATGGCGTTGGAAAGTCTGAAACGTAGAATAACAAATATAGAAGCAGAGAAGGTGGTCAAGGAGCTTATGGAGAAGATTGAGACATTGGTTGCGGAGCAGAGGAAAACCAACGAATTGCTCGCACGCATAGTGGAGCTTTTGGAGGGTGGTAGGGTTGAGCGGAAAAAGGCCTAGGAAAACCGGTATGGATAAACGTATGGAGTATGAGAAGACGTTTAACGAAATCTTAGGCACAAACATCAAATGGAGCAAGCTTTCACTCGAAGAACTCGCGACGTTGGCGACATTATTCAACCATCCCGAGGTGTTGATGAAGAAGCTAGGTATGGAGATGAACGAGAGGGAGCTCAGGGAAAGATTTATCCGCAGAGGCATCAAGGCACTTAAACGTCTCGGGTTTGAAGGGCCTCTTGTGGAGCTCGCCGACGAACTCACAAGGGAGGAAGGAGGTTAAAGTTTAAATATAGTTCTCACTCCTATTTTTTCTGATATACATGTCCACAGTTAAAAAGTTGGTTGATATACGTGTATCGTCTGCAAGGAAACAGTTAAACAACTTAACGGAGTTCATAACGACACCGAAAGGCATCTTTGAAACGGTCGACACCGCTGTGAAGACGTTCAGACAGGCCAACAGGGAGATGGTTGAAGCCATAGGGCTGAGGGTTCCATTTAAAGCTCAGCGTAAACTATTCGGGAGGTGAATTGTATGTCTGAAGGCGTTTTACCCAAGGTTAGAGAGAGGATAAAGGAGGTCAGAGAGAAGGTTAAACTTCCAGCCCTACGCGGTAAGAGGGGTGAAAGGGCTGAGATAAAAATAGGCAAAGGTGCACTCATCGAGAGGATGCGTGAGAGAGCTACAAGGGTCACTGAAACCATTCAGGAGGTCAAGCCCGGCATAATCCCGAAGATAGGTTCAATACTTAGTGAGTGGTATCCGGGTAAGAGGCTTGTAACAGTAGTCACCCCGAAGACCGAAATAGTCAGAACCGGCGAGTACGTTCAAAAAGAGGCTGAAAAGGTCAAGACCCCCGAAAAGGAAGGCTCACACTACTAAACCATTCGAAGCTTCCGTTTGAGAGACATTTCACGTCTAATGAAGCTATCTAAAGCCTTAGGTTTGTTTCTCATAGCCCATTTGACCCAGCCTATCTCCCAACTGCTCAATGCTTCATAATACTTCCCCCTCCATTTGAACCTGTACGTTGGAACATCCATCCCCCTATTTTTTCCACAGTTCAATAGTGTTCACCTACCATTTTCAATGCCTCACGTAGCTTCCACTCTACAAACGCTGAACGTGAAAGCCCGTAGATGGTTCTGTCCCTGTCAATCCTCTCCACAAGCTCCTCAGTGAGGACAAGGTTCACAGAGGTCTTCCCGCCTGCGTAGTCATGAAGGATGACGTTTCCAACCTTTTCGAGGACGAGTTCCTCGGGTTTTATAACCGCGATTGGCTCCGGCTTGTCGGTGAAGACGAGCACCTGAACACCCATATCCATAAGCTTCCTCCTCTGACCCGGTGGGAAAAGCACCACGTACTCGCCGGTCTTCGTCCTATAGCCCCGTTTAACCTCAAACTTGCCCTTGTCCGTGTCAAACGTGGGAACCCGCCTCTTCTGATACGCTATCTCGCAGTCTTCTCCCAATACCTTTCTAAGCCACCTGTATGCGAGGGTTTCGGACTTATTCACCCCACCACCTACACACCTAGTGTACACCAACTAAGATATTTTAAACGTCACTAATTTAAATATAAGCGTTTCCCTACCGTAATCTCGGAGGGAAAACATGTCCGTTACAAAAGACCCGGAGGAATTGTGGAAGTCGTTTGACGTTTTAATCGGCGGGTTAGGCACGTTAGAGTCCAAGCCGTTCAACGACCTTGAAGCCAAGAAGTTTGACAAGTTCATCTCAGACAGCGCGGTTGTTTTGGAGAAGGTGAGTGCTGAAATAGCCGCAGACTTCAGGGAGAACGCCGCGTTCTTCAAAAGCGTCGGCGAGGTGTTTAAGGCGAAGGTTGACAAGGCATTCGCAGGGATACTTCCATCGAGCGGCCAGTTTGGTGTAGGCCTGATAATTCCACAGGACATAAGGTATGTGGCAACGGCATCCTCTTCAGAGCCGGCGTATAGCGACTACAACCTCAACTCTTGGGACATCTCGTTCACAGCGGGTACTGAAAGATTCCTCCTAGGAAGCTCGACAAACTTCTACAAGGCTAGGCCGACCGTCGGGTCCAGATGCGCGCTCGTCATAGTGAAGAACGGCATCGTCGAGGTTGGAACAACGCCATCGTTCAACCAGATAAGGGTAATAACGGAGAGAACCAACTACCCGGTTCTTTCCGTACACCCGCTGGTCGACCAGCCCATAAAGGAAGGCTACGTAATCTACAGGTACAACCTTCCATTCAACATACCCATATTCTACGACTTCGGCATTAAATTATCGGTGATGCCTATGGTCACAAGGACGAGCAACGTAAGGCTGATAGGTGTCTGCTTCTACGAGTACGACCACCGTTCAGCGTTGAAGTACCTCACTTAGAGGTGAAAGCCAATGACCCTGCTAGCGATAACCGAAGACGGACGTAAAATAGTCCAGCTGACGGTGACCGGTTCAGCCAGCGTCGGTGCAACGTCATTCGGCAACATATCCATATCAATACCTCTCGGGGAACTCGGCAGGAAGGACGCAGTCCTCGGGATAGCGAGCCTAGACCTCGCAGCAGACGTTTACTTGGTTGAAGCCGTAGCCACCGTCGACACTCTAACAGTCAGGGTCTACAACCCTG
>Ga0207433_10008369_pt1 | contig 16869 bp, 24 predicted proteins | sample YelNatPaOPGAMG01_FD_187559 | JGI IMG/M metagenome (GOLD analysis project Ga0207433, IMG submission 187559) | Hot spring thermophilic microbial communities from Obsidian Pool, Yellowstone National Park, USA - OP-RAMG-01 (SPAdes) (version 3) | ecosystem: Environmental > Aquatic > Thermal springs... | reverse complement strand
AAGTTTCTTATCCTGCTTGCATCCGAAATGCAACTCGTGTTGGAAGCACGACAAAAAGTGATTCAATTTCTTCGTTTTCAAATCGCTGGAGTTTAGATATTTTGTTTGCTCCTGGGAGCGATATAACCTCCACGAAAATAAATGGCGGATATATCTCTATGGACGGAACATCAATGGCAACACCGCATGTTGCAGGAGCTATTGCGATTGTTAATCAGTATTTAGAAAGTGTGGGGAGAAGCAAGACGCCTCAACAAATAGAATCTGTGTTAAATGCGACTGGAAGGGTAATTTATGACTCTGGCTCCGGGAGAAATTATTCAAGAATAGATGTTTATAATGCGATAATTTCTCTTGATGTTGATAAGCCGAGCATAAGCTTGATAAGCCCAAACAATGGTGGGGATATTGAAAACTTGAGCATTACATTTAGATGCAATGCAACGGATTTATCTTTAAAGAATGCCACTTTTTATCTTTGGAATAGTTCTTCTATATACAATGTTTCATATAAAGAGGTTTCTGGAGCATATGATTTGTTTGAAATTAATATAACAAACATTACGAATGAAAATTATTTGTGGAATTGCGAATATTATGATTTGAATGGCAATAGTGCTTTTGCAACATCAAATTATTCTCTGAGCATTGGGACGAAGGCTCCTGTTATTAGCGTTGTTTCTCCTTCAAATAACTCGTGGCACAATGCAGGAAGATTTAACATAAGCATTGACAGAAATGGAGCTTGCATATATTCATTAGACAATGGAAAGAATAATGCCAGCATGGATTCTTATGATAACAGAACATTTAACGCGATAAATGAAAGCTTGGATGAAGGGAGATATAACATAACATTTTATTGCAATAATTCTTTTGGGAATATGAGTTATGAAATTGTGTTCTTTGGTGTTGAGAAAACAGCTCCAAATGTTACGCTCTCGTCGCCAGATGACGGATATTCTGCAACAGGGACACAAACAATAAACTTTCAGTATAATGTTTCTGATGGATTGAATGTAACACAATGCGCATTAATAATAAATGATGCAATAAGTGGCTATAATTCAACAGAGATTAATGTTTCTGGGACAAATAGCATCTCAAAATCTGTTTCTGCAGGCACTTATACATGGAATATAAACTGCACTGATGAAGCAGGGAATGTTGGCAATGGGACTGCAAGAAGCTTGACAATAAATCAAGAAAGAAGCAGCGGAGGTGGAGGAGGTGGAGGGAGTAGTAGCATAGATAAAACTGCAGTTTATATTATCAATGACAAGGAATTTGTTTTAGGATATACGAAAGCATTGAAAAGAGGGGACAAGATTAAATTTGATAATCATTCTATGACATTGGATTATATTGGAAATAATTTTGTTAATCTTACTATAATGAGCAGTCCGATTAATGTTCTGCTTTTTTTGGGAGAAGAAAAAAAGATTAACTTGACTTCTGCTGAATATTATGATTTATATGTGAAACTAAATGGAATTACTAATAATGCTGCAAATTTGACAATAAGAGCGATTAATGAGAAAATTGTTACAAATAGCGAAAAAATAGAAAATCGCGATTACGAGGCATTAAGAAAAAATAACGAAAATAAAGGTGTTTCTGAAATTGAAAAAAAGGATTTGGGAATTGAAGAAATAAGCAATAACAAAAATGAAAGTGCAAAAATAAATTATATGATATTTGGAGCAATAGCAGTGATTGTTACATTAGTTATCTTGTTACACTATCTAAGAAAAAATCTTGGGGGAAAAGGTCTGTTCCATTGAATTTGCCTGTTGTTTTTTCATATTTCCAGTGCCTTCTGTCGTTATCGCCAAGTTCAGTGATTATGAATATCAACTCTCTTTTTTCTGCACACAATTGCGATTTATCAATTAATATTGTATCGGCTCTTTTAATTCCATCATTCATGCTATTTTTGAGGCGTTCAATACATTTACCGCAAGATAATCCCTTATTTCTAATGATTAAATAAAACAATATTGAAGTGGAAAAAGGATTTCTATTATCCATTAATTTAATAGCATCAGAAATAAATTCTTTTCCGGCCCAGCCCTGCCTTAACAAAAACTCAATTCCAATTGAAGGAGATCTGTAATCTCCTAAGGCAAAATCAATATAAGCGGATTTTCCAGATTCATTTGGCTTGCAAATGCCCTCTTCCATCTTATACTTGCTAAAAGAGATTCCGGTTTGCTTTTTGAAAGTGGGCCATTCAGGATGAAAATGGGCTTGCAATGAAGAAGAATTTTTATCTTTGTGATATTCATATTTAGATACAAATTTTCTTGAGAATAGGTGATGCAAATATCTTTCATTTAAAATATGGCCATTATTTTTAGACTTGTATTCGCTTAGATTAAAAGAATTGGCTATACTAATTATAACATCTAACGAAGCATTCCTTAAAGTTTTATATTCTTCATCCATTTTATTATGATCAAATTCATTCAACCACAACGAGTTTTTGTTTAGTTTTTTGTTTTGGTGAGTTTATAAAATTATCCTTGAGTGACAATAAGATTTATAATCACATTATTTTATGTTTAGCTAGGTTCGTGAGCCCACTTGTCATAATATGAATTCATCCGCTCGTGAACTCGCTCTGCGGGGATGCCTGAGTGGTTAAAAGGGCAGGACTTAAGATGTCGGTCTTTCAAGAGAAAGATTATGGTCAAGGATTTAAGAAATCCTGTGGCTTAGTGCCTACGAAGGTTCGAATCCTTCTCCCCGCATTTTCTAATCTTTAATCAGATAATATTAGACAAATAGTTTGGATTGAACAAGATTAGTGTTGAATTCAGAATTTATAAAAAGAACAAATGTTTAAAAACAAGAGTTCGTATTAAATATTGATTAAAAATAGGTTTGATGATGGAATTGCTTGAAAAACTTAAAACAGAATTGAAATTAAGAGGCTTTTCTCCATTGACTGTGAGAAATTATTCTTTTTTTGTTGAGAAGTTTTTGCAGAAAACAAATAAAAAAGAGGATGAGATATCCCAGGAAGATGCCAAAGCATATCTTGCAAGTATTTTTGATTCAAAATCAAAAAATACAATAATGCTTGCAGTGGCATCATTAAAATTTTTCTTCAAGGAAATTTTGAAAAAAGATTTTGCAGATGTGAAAATACCGAAGAAAGACAAAAAATTGCCAGAGGTTTTGACAAAAGAAGAGGTGAAAAAATTAATTGAGAGTGCTGATAATGAAAAATCCAGATTGATAATATCCTTGCTTTATTCTTCAGGATTAAGAGTGTCTGAACTTGTTAATCTAAAAGTTGAGGACTTAAATATAAAAGAAAGAACAGGATGGGTTAGAAAAGGAAAGGGTGCAAAAGACCGAATTTTTATAATTTCGGAAAATTTGGCAAAAGAAATTGAAGAATATCTAAAAGACAAGAATTATCAGTTTGTTTTCTCAAAAGACAAGCCGTTAACTACAAGAAATATACAAAAGATAATAAAAGGCACAAAGACAAGAGCAGGAATAACAAAAAAAGTTACGCCGCATACTCTAAGGCACTCATTTGCAACCCATTTATTGGAACAGGGAACAGATATAAGGGTTATACAAACGATGTTGGGGCATTCATCATTGAACACAACACAAGTATATACACATGTTTCTTCTGAGCAACTGAAAAAAATTACAAATCCGTTAGATAACCTAAATGTTTTTGATGAAAATTTATAAAATTCCAGATTTTATTCCTAAAAGTTTGGCGATATGCTTTACGGCATTATAATATTTGCTTGTTTTCTGAGAATTTCCTGGCAGAGATGACCTGATTGCTGTTGCGATATTTTCTTTTGTCATATTTTTAAACATGTCTTCATTTGGGAAAGAGAGTTCTGAAAAGCTAGTTGCGATTCCGCTTAGCGAGTGGGCATCTGAAACAGAGAGCGCGCCGACATTTTTATAAAATTCGTGAATCTTGGCATAGAATTCAATTGCTTTTTTATTCCAATTAGGCAGAACAGATTCTCCATTATGAATCTCTAATGCATCAATATTATCTAATAAGAGAAGATGATTCATAAGTTTTGCGCCAATTCCTTTATAAGAAAATGGGTGCGGAGCAATAGTTATAGAATTAGAATCCATTGCTTCTAATAATGTATATTCTAAGGGTTTGTGAGGTTTGATATCCAAACCATGTTTGCCGCAAAGAAAAAGAAGATGCCCGTCTGATGTAGGAACCTCTTGTCCGCGAATAATAAAGATCTTTTTTTGAGGTAGATAGCAGATAGATCTATCTGAGTCAACAAACTCCCTGTCGTATCCGTCTCTGCGTGCGCAGAACTTCTCAAATCTATCATCTCCAAAATTAACAAGAGCAACTATGCCATTCTCTCCTAAACGAGCTGAGATTAAATCCACATATGCATTAAATGGACGCGAGAACTGGCTTTGCGTTTCAAAATGGGAATGCAAGTCTGCTCTTATGGTTTTCATAAAATAAACAGATAAAGGTGTTTTAAAAAGATTTCTTATTTTAACTTAAAAGAGGTTACAAAATTATCTGTAAGATTTCTGTCTCTTGGCTCTTGCCTTTGAGTCTCCTGGCTTCCTGGCTTCTTTCCTTCTTGAATCCTGCACTAACAAATTCCTATCATAAGTTATGAAAGCTTTCTTTAGAGTTTCTGAGCCTGCTTCAGACAAAAGAGCCTTTGCGATTGCCAGCCTTGCTGCTTGTATCTGGGCTTCTTTTCCGCCGCCAGATGTTTTTATTGAAATATCATAATTAACTTTTCCGATAACCTTCTCAAATATCCTCAACGGCTCTGAGAGTGCTAATTTGTGGAATAAGTTTAGTTCATTATAAGGCAAGCCATTATAAGTTATTGTTCCAGAGCCGGGCTTTATTTTAAGCTTAGCTATTGCAGTTTTTCTTTTTCCGGAAATTATTTTTGGCTTTTCCATTTTATATAGATTTTATTAAATCCGAGAGTTTAATTGTTCTTGTAAGTATTTCTTTTTCAAGAGAGATTTTCTTCTCGTTTTTATATTCTTCTGGTGTGTCGTCATAACAAATAATCCTCTTAAGAGCTTCTTTTCCTCTTGCTTGGAAATGAGGCAACATGCCCCTTATTACTCTTTTAGTAAATTTGAATGCGACTTTTGGGATAATCGGGCCTTTTTGCATACCCCTTCCGCGCTTTCTTGCTTGACTAAACTCTGCTATTGTTGTTTTTGGATCGCCTGTAACAAGTATATCCTTGCAATTTACGACAATCACATTCTTTCCTAATAGTGATTCCTTGGCTGCGTAGCTAGCAACTCTTCCTAAAACTGAATTAGCTGCATCAATGATTATTTTTTCCGTCATCGTATTATTTTAAGCCCCTCTGCTTTAGGATTTTCTTTTATTTCTTTTAGTATTGGCACCCATTCTGATTTTGTTTCTTTTAATTTATTTTTTGCTGGCTTTGATATAAAGAAAGAGCATATCCTAACTTTTTTTGTCAGATTGCCGAGTGAGAGAACTTTCCCAGGAACTAAAATAGTGTCTCCTGTTGATGCTTTCTTGTCAATGTCTGATAGATTAACTGAGATATGCTTTCTTGTTGGGGAAGAGAGAATCTTTGCATATTTAATCCATTGAGCATTTTTAGCGGCGGCTAATATTGTTGCAGCCAGCTCTGGATTTGTTTTCTTTCTCGCTCTTTCCTTTAGTTTTGTTTTGCTAATTGTGGATTTTACCATAATCATAATCCTATTTGAGGGTTTTTAAAGATTTGTTAATGCAAAAATTTAATCGTTTTTAAGTTAAATTTTAAGGAATTTGAGTTTAAATTTGAATTGAGAGCATAAAAACCGAATACTTTTAAAATCGTTAATAATTATAATAATATGTCAAGGAAACCTAATTGAAAAATGAAATTTTAGGTGAACTTGATTAAATGATGCGGGAATGCCGGAGTGGTCAAACGGGCTGCGCTAAGGACGCAGTGGCTTAGTGCCTGCGTAGGTTCGATCCCTACTTCCCGCACTTAAATAAAAAGAAATCTTGTAAAAAGAATTTATTTAATCGCTTTCTCAAAATTATCAAGGTTTTCTAAAAGGGCTTTAATAGCTTTGATAAGAATATCTTTGGCATCCATCATACCAAATGATTCAATAAAGAACAAAATTTCAGAAGAATCCGATATTGCTGTTTTGTCTATCTTCTCAATTTCAAGAACTTCTGATTCATTCAAATCGCAGAGCCATTTGTTTCCTTGCTTGACTGGCTTGAATATTGATTTTGAATTTTGGATGATTTTATCTGCTTCTGGAAAAGACTTTATTTCAAGGAGATGGCGATAATAGCACAATCCAGGCGTGTGTTTTGCGTGATATAATCCGGTGTTAAGAACAGCGGTTGCAACAAGCTCTATTTTGTGGTCTTTTTTTAGAATAGCAATAGGAATATTTCCGTAGACAACTTCTGCGTTTCCTTTTAAGTCAGAAGCATAGATTGTGCATGGTCCGGTTTTGGATAATTTTAAGTCAATTTTTGTTTTTTCTGACATGCCTTTTTCTGTTTTTAATGGTATTAGACCAAGACGATGAGCTAGCATTTCATCATAGAGAGCAGAGTCATTCTTAAAGATTTCAACATCCTCTATTGCAAGAGTAGGGACTTCTGCAACACTTCTTCTTATTGCATTTGCAAGAGACTCATTTGCATCTATCTTAAGAACAAGAAGCTCTGGTGTATTTTTTATTATTTCCATGTTATGATTTAAATTTTTAGATTTTTAAACCCTCCTACCTCTCTTTCCACCTTTTCGTTTTGGCCCGCCTCTTGGGACTCTTGTTGTGTCAAGAATATTAATAACTTTAAAGCCTTCCTTACCTAATGTTTTAACAGCTGCGTGCGCACCAGGCCCTATGCCAGGGCTTCTTGTCTTTGCCCTTGTCCTTATATATAGAGAGGTTATGCCAAAGTCTTTCGCTCTCTCTGCAACTCTTTTTGCAGCGAACATTGCTATTGTTGGATCTGCTTTAAGCCTTGAATGCTTTGTAACCATGCCTCCGCTAACTCTTGCCAAAGTATTTCCTGCCATATCTGTAAGGTGGATTATGGTATTATTAGGTGATGAGTAAATATATACAATTGCTGACCTTTCTTCTTTTGCTTCCTTTGTTTCTTTTTTCTTTGATGTTTCTTCTTTTTCGCTTTTGAGCTCTGATTCAGGTGATTGTTCTTGGAGAGATTCTGCTGATTTAATTTCTTCTTTTTCAGGAGATTTATGTGATTCTATGGATTTTTTGTCTACAACAGTTGCGGTTTCTGATGATGTCGCTTTCTTTTTGGATTCTTTTGACTCTTGCTTCTCTTCTGCCATTATTGCTTAACCTCCGTTGCACTTTCTTTTGGTTTAATTTCTGACTGCTCTTCTTTCTTCTCAGTTTTTTTAATTGGTTTTTTTAAAGAAATTGAGTTTTCTTCTGAAACTGAGACAAGATAAGAAGGAATATTGACAACCCTATTGCCAACCATCACATGCTTATGGACAACCATTTGTCTTGCTTGTTTTATTGTTTGGGCAAGATTTTTCTTAAAGACAATTGTTGGAAGTCTTCTTTCAAGCAGGTCATTTACCTTAAGAGCAAGAACATCTGCGATTGAATTAACCTTTAAGCCCAGATTTCTTAATTTGTTGAACAGAACTTCTTGTTCTTCTATAGGGGATTTTGCGAGGGCCATTGCTCTTTTCCTGAAGTAAGAGACTTTAGCGATAGTTTTCCAAATCTCGCGCTTATTTTTGAGCGCATATCTTTTTAAGAGTTCGTTCTCTTCCTTGATTCTTGAGATTTCAAATGCTTTTTTTGGTCTTGAGTATTTGTTTTTCTTGCGTATCATTTTTATTCCTTAGATTTCTTCTTTACCCCCATTGTTCTTCCTTTTTGCCTGAAATGAGAACGTGTTCTTTGTCCTCTAACTGGCTGCTTAAGAGCATGCCTAATTCCTCTATATGATTTAATTTCCTTCAATCTCTTTATGTCAAATTCCTTTTTCATGTCTAAGTCGGAACCATAAAGGTGCTCGGTTTTTCCTGTTTCAATATCAAACCTTCTATTCTTGAGAAAGTCATAAACTGGCAAATCAGTGAGGAAGTTCTCTATCTTTTTTATGTCATCCTTTGACAATTGAGAAATTTTTTTGAAATGAGGGATTTTAAGCTTAACGCAGGTTGCATTTGCAATTGCCCATGAGACTCCTTTTATTCTTGTCAAGCCTGCATAAACATTCTTAGAGCCCGGGATGTCATATCCGAGAATTCTTACAAGAATTTCGTGCTCTTCTTCTTTTTCAGGTTTAGGAACTTGCTTCTCTTTTTGCTCCTTCTGTTCTTTTTTCTTTTCTATTTTTTTAGTTTCTTCTTCAGCCATTTTTTACTTTACAAACAATTTGTATCTTTGCTCTTCAAGCAGCTCTTCAAGGATTCGCTTTTCTATCGATTTCCTTGGATCTGGGATGTTGGCAAGGCGGTTTTTCATGTCTTCAAAGGATTCAAAAGGCTTTTTTTCCCTTTCTTCTATGATTTCCTTTGTGTGCTTCTTGCCAAAACCTGGAATCAATTCCAACTGGTGAAGACGTGTATTAATTGGCTGAGCATTGTTAAAGAAATCTACAAATTTCTTTTCCTGCTCCGCAACTAATTTTTCCACGAATTCTTTTAGTTGGATCTTCGCAGATTCGGTAAGCTTCGATCTCTGAAGCCTGCCTGCTATGTAGTATATCTTATCCCTCTTCTCAGGCCCTATATAAACTTTTTCTTTCTGTTCAAGAGTAACCCCTTTTCTTGGGACTAATTCGAGCAATGCAAGAGTTTTCTCGCCTATAGCCTGGGCTATAGGAGTCATTTTACCGCCCATTGGATAGCCATACGGGAGATAATCTAATATTATTGCATATTCTTCTTTCTCTGCCATTTTCAATATTTTTTAACAATTTCCAATATTGCATTGGATTCTGCATCGGTTAATCCTACATCAAGAAGAACTTTGTTTAAATCCTCCAAATCCCGAGGCAAGAAATCAACAATTTTTATTATGTTTTCTTCTTTTAATTTTGGATTATTAAGAGCTTTTATTTCTTCTGCCAATTTGCTTGCTTTCTCGTTATTAAGTTTTGAGAAAGCTTTTAGATAAGCGACTATGGGCTTATTCTCGTCTACATTTGCAGCTAGTTCTTTTACTTCTGCAAGAGTCAGTGGTTTCTTTGAAAGTATCATTTTGCTTCTATTTTCCTTAAATGCACGGGTTTAATAATGTATGTTTTTGGCTTATTAAGGTCTTTTATCTCAACTTCGTAGGCAGAGCCTCTTTGCTTGAGGATTTTGCCTGTTCTTCCCTGAAGTCTCTTTGGTACACTTAAAGGGATACTTAGCTCTCTGACTACAGCGACTCTATCCCCTACATTGAATTTCTGGAAAAACCTTGTAAAAGAGATTTTTCCTTTTTGTCTTATTGGCTTTTGTTTTAGCATTAAATTAACTAAAGAAATTGCTTTAAAAACATTACTTTTGGTGAAATTTTAGACACTGCTGAATTTATCTGAGAGTTTGAATGATTTTGTAGAAAGAGAACCTTGGTCATAAATTCCCTCGTCTTTCGCGCTCTCCATGTTTTTTAGAATAGCATTAAACATTTTCTCTCCCCAAACAGCAATGCCGCAGCGCTTGCAGACATCAATCAATGATTTTTCGTCAAGTTCTGCCTTGCAATAAACACATCTTTTTACCATTATTCCCTCTTTATTATTCTGTTTTTAGAAAAAAACACTATATAAAGATTTATATTGAGGATTGATTGATATTGAAAAACGTTTTTAAATGATGAAATCTTAAGAAATGCATGAAAAAAGAATTTATTTGCTTGATAATTATCTTGGTTGCAATGATTTTTCCGTTGACAAGTGCTGCATGCGATTTAAGCGTGAGCTTATTGAATCAAGATCCTTATCCTGCTGTCCCCGGTGATTATGTCAAGGCAGTTTTTCAAATAAATGGAACTGAAGAAACTGATTGCAAAGATGTTTTCATTAATCTATTGCCCGAATATCCTTTTTCATTTGATGCGGGAGAGAAAGGAAGTTTTTCAATGAAAGGCGGAAATTATTTATCTGGATATCCTTCTTTTATCATGGCGGGCTTTAAACTAAGAGTTGATAAAGATGCTCTTGACGGAGACAACAAGATAAAAGTGGAATATGGATATAACTCAGATAGTGGTTCAGCGACGATGACAAAAGATTTTTACATCAATGTGGAAGATGCAAGAACTGATTTTGATGTGATGATACAAGATTATTCAAAGAGTTCAAATACCATAACATTCGGGATTGTAAATACTGGCAAGAACAATGCAGAGTCGCTTGTTTTTGAAGTTCCTTTTCAGGATAATATAAAATTGAAGGGAAGCAGCAACATAATAATTGGAAGCTTGAATTCAAATGACGACACAACTGTAACAATTAAAGGGGTTCCAAAAGAGGGAGAAATTTTGGTAAAGCTGAGCTACAATGATGCAAATAATGTGAGGAGAGTTGTTGAGAAAAAAGTGCAGTTTGTTGAAACTCTTAATGGCGATAATGTCGCAAAACCATACCGAGGAGTTTATTTCTACTTGTTCTGGATAATCTTTGCAATGGCAATAATTTATTTTGGTTATGGATATTACAAAAAAAGGAAAGACAGAGACGATAAAATATTGATGATTAAGAAGAGATAAGTTATTTTTTATGGAGATAATAATGCAGAAGATGCAATGGGTTTAACATTGCAAAATTATTTGGAGAATATCGGATTTGTAGATTTCTTAAAAAACTATTTTGGGGAAATAAGAAAAGATAATTCTTATTCGTACCTAAGCGCCTGAACAGGTTTTATTTGTGATGCTTGCCATGCTGGGAATGTTCCTGCAATTGAGCCAATTATAAATGCAAATAAAAGACAGCCGATTATGAGATACGAAGGATATACAGGTTGAAGAAGAGTCGTATGAAGGTAGATTATTGCAATATATTCTATTATTTTCCCCATGCCGAAGCCAAAAATAACACCAAAAATTCCGCCTGTTAATCCGAGCAATCCTGATTCAATAAGGAAAATTTTTAATATGTCTGAATTTCTTGCTCCCACTGCTTTCATAACCCCTATCTCTTTGTAACGCTCTAAAACAGAGGTATACATTGTATTTGTGATTCCTACTGCACCAACAATAAGCGAAATTGCAGCAACACCAATCAAGAAAGCAGTTAGAATATTCAGAATAGAACCAATTGAACGCAAGAGCTCCTCGGGCGTTACAACTGAAAAATCCTGAGTTTTTTCTGTAACACCGCGAAAGTCTCGTAATTTTTTTTCAATTCTTGCAGAAACTTCTTTGATATCTGCATTGGGCTGAACTTGCACAATCATATAATCCACCCTATTAGATGTATTAAAAATCTCTTTCATATCCTCTATTCCGATGTATGTTTGCGAATCATCAGCCGGATTTCCTAATGTTGCAAAGATGCCCTTGACTTTGAAAGCGCGGTCATTTAGCTCGATTGTATCGCCGACTTTTACTTGATGCTCAAAAATTTTTCCATGCTTGAATTCAGAACCAAGGATTATTGAATTCCTCTCATTTTCTGAAAATATTTTTCCCTCATCTATCTTGAGATTTGATGACTCATAAAGAACCTCTGAAGAAGCCTTGTCAAGAGGGAAGCCAAAAACCCTAAAATATTTTGTCTGTCCCTTGAATTTTATTTTTCCATTTTCCATAGATATATATGAAATTGCCTTGACGCCTGAAACTCTTGAAACTATTTCCACTTCGTCCGTTGACATCTTGATTGGATTGTTTGTTCCCGGGATGCCTGCGGCCATGCTCGGATAAATAAATAGTTTATCTGCGCCCAATGTCCTTATATGCTCTGTAAGGGCGTGTTCCAAACCAAGAGATAGGCTGACAAGCACAAAAATAATTGCAATTGAGACAAAAACGCCCGTTATTGTTAGCCAAGAGCGAATATGGCGCCTTCTAAGATTTTTAATCCCGAGAAAAAAATAATCTTTTAACATTTTAAGCCCTCAATGCCTGCACAGGTTTTAATCGTGATGCTTGATATGCTGGAGACAATCCTGACAAGATTCCGATAAGGAAAGAGAAAGATATTGAAAGGAAGATAAGAGGATAGGATATCTTAACAGCAAGCAATTCCTGCCCAAAATATGAATTTGCTGCAGAAGAAACAAAGAGGGCGAAAGAAATGCCAATTAGTGCGCCAACAATTCCCCCTGCTAAACCGAGAAGTCCTGATTCTATTAGAAATATTTGCAATACATCTGAATTTCTCGCGCCCACTGATTTCATTACTCCTATCTCTTTTGTTCTTTCCAATACCGATGTATACATTGTGTTTGCTATGCCTACACCCCCCACAAAAAGAGAAGCTATTGCAATACCGATAACAACAAGGTTTACAATATTAAGAATTGTTGTTAGTGATTCTATTGCTTTTAATGGAGTTTGAACAGAGAAATCTTCTTCGCCCTCTTTTTCATTTCTATCGCGGCGCATTTTTCTTTTTATTAATTCTGCTGTTTCTTCCACCCTGTCTTTTGATACAACCTTGACTACAATCAAGTCTATTTCATCTGTTAGATTAAGGATTTCTTTTAAATCGCTTTCAGGCATAAGCGCAGCATTGTTTATTTCTAATGAGCTTGTTTTTTCAAGTATGCCTATTACTTCAAAGGATTGCCCTTGGATTTTAAGGTTTGAACCAAGCTTAACTTCCTTGTCAAATTGCTCTTTTTTTATGAAATCTGCGCCGATTAGGATTTTCTTTTTGTCGCCTGATTTGAGAAGCCTGCCTTCGTGAATTTTTAAATCAGCAATGTCATAAATGTAGTTTATTTGCTCTTGATTATCTGGGAGAGATGCAAGATATTTGAAACCAGCAATGCTGTTATATTCAATTTTCACGCTTCTTATTAATCTCGGGATAGCCATCTCAACGCCAGGAACAGACTTAATCAAATCCAAATCGTGCTCGTTAAGTTTTCTTACAGCCCCTGTGCCGGGCGGACCAAAAGTAGAATATGATGACGAACTCTGCACAATTAGCGAATCCGCAGACAGGCTCTTGAATTGCCCAAGAACTGCTTCCTGCAAGCCTTGCCCTAAAGAGATTAAAGATACAACTGCTGCGATGCCAATGAAGATGCCAATCATTGTAAGCCAAGAACGAATACCGCGATGCCTTATATTATCAATAGCCATCAAAAAATAATCTTTTAGCATGTTAATGATGGTGAGCAACAACCCACTTTCCTTTTATTTTTTTAGTTACTTTTTCCAATTTTCCATCCCTAATGTGATATATAACCCTTGCATGCTTCTGAGCTAAATTGGGATCATGCGTAACAAGAATAATTGTTTTTCCTTCTTTATTCAGGGTCTCAAGATATTGCATTACAATTTCTCCTGCTTTTGTATCCAAGTTTCCAGTGGGCTCATCTGCAAGAATGACTTCGGGTTCATTTGCTAGTGCTCTTGCAATTGCAACTCTTTGTTGTTCGCCTCCTGAAAGCTGGTTTGGATGATGTTCTGCCCGGTCTTCCAAGCCAACTAATTTTAAAAGCTCCTCGGCTCGTGCTTCCCGGATATCTGATTCAATATTATGGAAAATCATTGGAAGCATAACATTCTCTTTTGCAGTCATATTGGGAATTAGGTTAAAGCTTTGGAAGATAAATCCTATTACTTTGCCCCTTATCTGGGCTAAATCAGATTCGTCCAGATCTTCAATGTTTATGCCTCCCAAATATATTGCTCCTTTTGTTGCCAAGTCTAAACTTCCAACAAGGTTCATTGTTGTTGATTTTCCACTCCCAGAAGGGCCCATTATTGCTATAAAATCCCCTGACTTAACTTCAATATTCAAGCCATCAACTGCTTTTACAATCTCATCGCCCATGCGGTAGTATTTTGCTACATCTTTTAAAATAATCAGGCTTTTCTCTTTCATAATCGTAAATGGATGATGGACTTTAAGAAAGTTTGTATAATAGGTGTAAATTTAGCGACACCTATCTTAGTGCAAAAAGCTAATCTGACTCGACAACTTTAAAACTTCTGATCTTAGTATGCAGGTCAATTTAAGACAATTTTAGATGTTTCAAAAGATAGAATATTTTCTTTTTTTAGAAAAAACCAAAAAGCGCGCGCTTCGTCCCCACCCTAAAATTGTGCAGGTTCTCAAACTCTCTCCGCTTCACTCCAGAAAAACCTCTTATATCCCTAACATTCATTTCAATCGCTTGAGTGCATTCAAGTGACCATTTTTTTGTAAGAGAACCTACAATTTTATAGGTTATGTCAGAAAGATTACACTCTCTTGTATCACTAATTCATTTGCATGCAACAATTTCTGCAGAAGGTTGATGAAGTTGTCCTTTAATATCTGCAAAATAAACCCTCGTCCTTAAAACATCGCCTTTAGGTGGTGTTATCCCTTCAAATTCTCATGATATTTAATATTTTGTAATTCTGTACCCGATAATTCTTCTCTAACTTTTCTGCTCAGACATTCTAAATCAGATTCGTTTGGCCCTGGTTTTCCTCCAGAAGTATCCCGCTTTGTCTCTTTCTAACCACTAAAATTTTTCCATCATAAATAATTGTTGCTCCAACTGCTGTTCTCATATTTAGATAGATTCTCTTGTATTTATGAAAATTATTGCAACTCACCCTCGCGACTTTGAGTTTTTCGGCTTCGCAGGGCTTCGTTAAATTCCATCGTTATATGAAATAAAAATGAGCTACCGAGTTGCTCTGCAACAATTCAGATAAATTTATAACTTTCTTCAATTACTTACTATTATGTATGATTCAGCCAAGCCATATAAAAAACAGATTCTAGAACTAATAAAACAAACTTGGGAAACTCCTTATGTTTCTGTGAAAGGGAATATTTATTCAACTATTGAAAAGAAATTTTCTTATCTCAAAGCTTATCATACAGATGGCATTTGAACAAAAGGGTTTATCATTGGTGATAAAGACCTTTAGAAACACCTCTTTAGATGCTTTGGCTATGAATCTCAATAATCTAAAACTTATCTGTAGAGGAGGATGTCCTCTTAGAAGAATCTGGAATCAAGAAGACCATCTCTGTGAAGTTACTAAAAGATTGGTTCCACAACTCTTAGGGCTGTTCTATGAGGATCCTTCTTATGTTAAAATATTCATTAAAAAATGAGATTGGATATTGTTCTTACAAACAGAGGATATGTTGATAGTAGAGAAAAGGCAAAATACCTTATCAAAGAAGGATATGTTGAAGTAGATGGTTCTATTGTAAAAAAGCCAAGCAAAAATGTTAATGAAAATTCAAAAATTATTTTGATTAAAGATTTTGAATTTGTTGGAAGAGGAGGTTACAAAATTGATACAGCTGTAAAACGCTTTAGGATTAATTTTAAAGACAAGATTGTTGCTGATGTTGGCTGTAGTACTGGAGGTTTTACAGATTATGCTTTGAAGCATGGAGCTAAAAGAGTGTATGCAATAGACATAGGAGACCCTCTTTATGAAACTCTTAGAAAAAATGAAAGAGTTATTTATTTACCAAACTCTGATGTAAGAAATGTTAAAAGTCCGGATGAAAAAGTAGATATATGTTTGATTGATGTAACCTTCTCCCCAATAGAAGAAATTCTTTTAGTTGTTAAAAAATGGTTAAAAGATGATGGGGAGGTCCTTGGACTGATTAAACCTCCATTTGAACTAGAACAAAAACCTAAAAAAATTTATGATTACAGGAAATGTTTTGAGATTGCTAAAAAAGTTTCTGATTGGGCATCAGAGAATGGATATGAAGTAATAGGTTTAATTGATTCAGAATTAAAAGGCAAATCTTCAAAACAACAAGAATTTTTTATCTATCTTATTAACAAATAAAATTTTGTATTTTTGTAGAACATAGTTGTGTCATACGCCTTCACCAACTTCTTTTATCCGCGAGCCATTATAGGCGCGTTTAGTTAATAGCTCACAAATTCGGAAGTTTTAAAAACCAAGCTAAAGAAGGAATATTATGTTAATACCAGTCAGATGTTTTGGATGCGGAAAGCCAATAGGGCATTTATGGGAAGAATATAAGAAAAGAGTAGATGCTGGTGAAGATGCAAAAAAGGTTCTTGATGAATTAGGATTAGAAAGATATTGTTGCAGGGCTGCATTTTTAGGGCATGCTGACATGCTTCCTGAAATCACTAAATTTAAGAAAGCTTAAAGATGGCACATTATAAGGCATTTTATTCAATATATTCTAATGATGAATCATTAGAAAGAGATTCAAGAATATATTGTTTTGATGCAAAAGACGATATGGAAGCAAAGGGAATAGCAAAAGAAAGAGAATATGAATTACGAAATAATCTTAATGTTAATAGGGCGGACTTACTTTCCTTAGTAGAAATCATAGAAAGAAAAGTTCCTTTGCGTTAATTAACCTTAAATCTGTTTTTGTGACTGCATTTCTCGCAGGTTATTGTCTTGTGAGTTTTTGTTATCCTTATTCTGCCTTTAAGCTGAGAGAGACATTTTTTGCAAAAGAGTTTTCTGTAATTGCCAAGTTTTATATTAAATTTCATTGCAATCCTCTTTATTTTTTTTAGCTCTTCTTTTGTAAATGATGGCTTATTAAAGAATTTATTAATTGCTTCCTGTGCTTGTGCTCTTGTAAGAGAGGTTTTCATGTGAAAGAGAATGATTTGAGAATTATAAAGTTATTTAATGCGTTTAAAAATAAAAACGAAGACAGCATTGAAGTTTCGCCTCTTGGTAGGA
>Ga0207433_10008364_pt1 | contig 16880 bp, 19 predicted proteins | sample YelNatPaOPGAMG01_FD_187559 | JGI IMG/M metagenome (GOLD analysis project Ga0207433, IMG submission 187559) | Hot spring thermophilic microbial communities from Obsidian Pool, Yellowstone National Park, USA - OP-RAMG-01 (SPAdes) (version 3) | ecosystem: Environmental > Aquatic > Thermal springs... | reverse complement strand
ATATTTGAAATATAAATTTTGCTTAGAGATTCTAATTGTACTAATTTTTTAACACTAAACCTTTTTACAATATCTTTTGTTAAAATATCTGAAAAATAATTTCGCAAAAGTTCTATTTTTCTTTTTTCATTTTCAGAAAGTACTACTTCAGGAAACCCGCCAAATCTTAAATATTCATTGAGTAAATTCATTAAAAGGAATCTTTTCTTTATTATGTCTATTTCACCATCTAAAGAAATTTTTTTGAAAAACAAAAATTCTTTAAAACTAAGAGGAAAAACTTCTATATCTAAATGCCTTCCAGTTAAAACTGTAGCGTATTCATCACTCATCAATTTTGAAGAAGAGCCTGTAACAAAAACTTTAACCTTTTTTGTTTCACTCAAAAATCTCGCAAATTTTTCCCATTTATCTATATATTGAACTTCGTCAAGCACAACGCATTTTAAATTGTTTGGATTCACATTTTTTAAAAAAACCTCATAAATTTTATTTAAATCATCCAAAGTTATTTCTGACGGAAATCTAGGATCTTCAAAATTAACCAAAAGAATTTCTTTTTCATCCTTTTTAGACAAATCTTTAACAAATTTATAAATTATACTTGACTTACCAGATCTCCTTACACCTTTGACTACAATAACTTCCTTTCCTTTAAAAAAGTGTTTTATCTTGTCAAAATATTTATCTCTTTTAATAAACTCTTCTTTAAAATTTCCCCAATAGTTCCAGTCAGCCAAAATTTCTAATATATTTCTTTCTTCCATTAATAAATATACATCGGTCAAAATTTAAATATTTAACCGATACATAATAAAACTCATAAAAACCCAGTTTGATTATCAGACTATTTCTTTACCATTTCATAAACTTTTCTGCCACCCTTTTAACTAAATTTATACCCATTTGATTCAAACACTTTTTTCATTTTCAAACTATCTTTTTCTAAAATTGGCGACTCAGAAATTATTGTTATATCAACTTTTCTTTTCAATATTTCTTTTGCCAGAGGCTCAAAAGGAGGATGATTATCTATAGGAACATGTACATCAACAAATTTTTTTGTTTCCAAATTATACTTCACACCTTCAAAATGCGAATTTATGTGGTCAAGATTCAACTGTTTCAGTTTATCAAATATTTCGCCATAATCAATTTTTCCATTATTTCTCACGAATATGTGCGCCCAATCAACATAAGGAATCAAGTGCTTAACTTCTTTACACATTTTAATTATTTCATCTAAACTACCAAATTGACTTTCCTTGCCCATTGTTTCTATCCCAAGTTTTATGTTTTTCACACCCCCCTCTTTCAATTTATCTATAATCTCTATAAAAGCATTTTTTATCATTTCATATGTTTTTTCTCTGCCTTGCTTGCTATAATAACCTGCATGAATTGCTACAGCATCAGCGCCAGCAAACTCGCCAATTTCAGCAGATTCTACTATCATTCTCTTACTAGCTTCAATAACTTGCTTACTTTCTGATGCCAAATTAATGAAATAAGGAGCGTGCACAGACAATCTAATTTTTAATTCTTTTGCCAATTCACCAACTTCTCTTGCAGACTTTTCTTTCAAATAAATAGAGCGGACGAATTCTATTTCTTGCGCATTCAATTTTAAATTTACAAGATGCTTTATAGAGGCTAATGTTCCTTTATCCATTGCAGTTATACAGTTGCCGGCAGGACCCAAAAATATTTTTCCCATTATTAAATAACAAACATTTAAATTATTAATTTTTGCTAAAACTTGTATAATCAAGGGTGATAAAATTTAAAGAGAAATTTTACATAACAACCGCAATTCCATATGTTAACGCAGCGCCACACATAGGGTTCGCACTAGAATTGATTCAAACAGATGTTATTGCAAGATATCAAAGGCTTTTAGGTAAAGATGTTTTCTTTTTGACAGGAACCGACGAAAACGCGCAAAAAAATGTTATAACAGCTGAAGAGAAAGGGATAGAAGTTAAGAAACTGGTGGATGAGAATGCTAAACTGTTTATAAATTTGACTAAAAAATTGAATATATCAAATGACGATTTCATAAGAACTTCAGACAAAGAGAGACACTGGAAAGGTGTAGAAAAAATATGGAATGCTTGTCTTAAATCTGGTGACATTTATAAGAAAACATACACAGGACTTTATTGTGTCGGATGCGAAGCTTTTCTTACTGAAAAAGATTTAATTGATGGCAAATGTCCTGAGCACCTAAAACAGCCTGAAAAAATATCAGAAGAAAATTACTTTTTCAGGTTGTCAAAATATCAAAAAGAGCTTGAAGATTTGATAAAAAAAGACAAAATAAAAATAATTCCAGAAACAAGAAAAAACGAAATTTTGAGTTTCATAAAAGAAGGTTTAGAAGATTTTAGCATTTCGCGACCAGCAGTTAGAGTAAGAAATTGGGGCATAAAAGTACCGAACGACGACAGTCAAATAGTTTATGTTTGGTTTGACGCTTTATCGAATTATGTTACAGCCATAGGCTACGAGACTGAATCTAAGAAATTCAAAAAATATTGGCCAGCTGATGTTCATGTTATAGGAAAAGGTATAATAAGATTTCACGCTATTTATTGGCCAGCAATGTTGATGTCAGCAGACATATCATTACCAAAATCGATATTTGTTCACGGCTATGTTACTGTCAACGGACAAAAAATAAGCAAATCTCTAGGAAATGTTGTTGATCCATTTGAAATTATTGAAAAGTATGGTATCGATCAACTCAGGTATTTCATTTTAAGAGAAATCCCAGTTTTTGATGATGGCGATTTTTCTGAAAAAGCGCTAATAGAGAGAGTAAATAACGAACTTGTGTCAAAATATTCAAACTTATTTTATAGAATAACATCTTTTATTGAAAAAAACTTCAATGGAAAAGTACCTAAATCCAGCAAAATGGGTGAAAGAGAAAGAGAGTTAAAAAAACAATTTGACAATGAAATTAAAAAATATTTATCATTAATGGATAATTTTAAACTAAATGAAGCTTTGATGATACTTTTAAATTTGACAGATCTTTTGAACAAGTATTTTCAAGATAAAAAACCATGGGAAACCATAAAATCAAACATAAACGATTGTGCAATCACTCTATACACATCAATCAATTTAATGAAATCATTAGTAACACTGTTCTATCCTTTTATCCCATCATCAAGCGAAAATGCATTAAATTCTTTGGGACTGAAAGTTGAATTGAACAATGTTAAAAAAAATATTAAAGCTGGAAATAAAGTTAAGGCCATAATGCTTTTCAAAAAAATCGAATTGGAAAACAATCAAAAATTAGGAGGTAAAAAATGATAGATATAGAAGAATTTAAAAAAATAGAAATGAAAATAGGCAGAATTGAAAAAGTTGAAGATGTGAAAGAATCAAAAAATCTTTACAAATTCCAAGTCAATTTTGGAAATGAGAAGAGACAAATGATAGCAGGATTAAAAAAATATTACAAACCAGAAGATTTTGAAAACAAACAATTTGTTTTTGTCACAAATCTAAAACCAGCTACAATTATGGGAATGGAGTCTCAGGGCATGATATTGGCAGCGGAGGACAGCAAAGGAAATGTGATATTGATAAAACCAGACAAGGAAACAGAAAATGGAGCTAAGCTAAGATAAAAAGTTTGTGTTTTTTATAGAAATTATTAAATTTGCGTTTATCTCTTTCATTTAAGTGAAATCATGTCCAATTTTCTTAAAACATTGAGAAACGCAGATCCAGAAGTAGCATCATTAATAGAAAAAGAGTTGAAAAGACAACAAAACGGACTAGAAATGATACCTTCAGAAAATTTTGTTAGTAAAGCAGTTTTGGAAACCATGGGTTCAATATTAACAAACAAATATTCAGAAGGTTATCCGAAAAAAAGATATTATGGCGGCAATCAATTCATAGATGAGATCGAGACTCTAGCTATAGAAAGAGCAAAAAAACTTTTTGGCGTCGTTCACGCCAACGTTCAACCCTACTCGGGTAGTCCAGCCAACTTAGCTGTTTATTTGGCTACATGTAAGCCAGGCGACACAATAATGGGAATGAATCTTCCTGATGGCGGACATTTGACTCATGGATGGAAAACAAGTATAAGTTCAATTTTCTTTAATAGCGTTCCTTACCATGTCAGGCAAGATGGCTACATAGACTTTGATGAAGTTTGGGATTTAGCTAGAAAACACAAGCCAAAATTAATTTGGTGTGGAGCTACAGCTTATGTTCGTGAATTTCCATTTGAAGAATTTGGTAAAATTGCCGATGAGGTTGGCGCATACTTTGTTGCTGACATTGCTCATGTTGCTGGATTAATAGTGGCAGGAGTTCACAAAAGTCCAGTTCCTTATTGTCATATAATTACCACAACAACTCATAAAACATTGCGTGGTCCTAGAGGAGCAATGATAATGGTTACGCAAAAAGGAATTGAGAAAGATTCAGAATTGTGTGAAAAAATAGATAGAGCTATTTTCCCAGGCATACAAGGAGGACCACATGACCACACAACAGCTGCCATAGCAGTAGCTTTAGGTGAAGCAATGAAACCCGAATTTAAAGAATACGGGAAGCAAATTGTTAAAAACGCTAAAGTGTTGGCAGAAACTTTGATGGAAAACGGAATAAAAATTGTTACTAATGGAACAGATAATCACATGATTTTAATAGATTTAACGCCTTTTGGTAAAGGAAAAGGAATATTTGTTCAAGAGGCTTTAGATTTAGCTGGTATAACTGTAAATAAGAACACAATACCAAACGATCCATCATCACCCTTTTACCCCAGTGGCATACGCTTGGGCACACCTGCTTTAACTTCTAGAGGAATGAAGGAAAATGAAATGAGAATAATAGGCAAATGGATTGCAGATGTAATAAAAGAAGTAAGCCATTATGAATTACCAGACGATAAAGAAGAAAGAAACGAAGCTTTAGAAAAATTCAGAAAAGAAATAACTAAAAACAAATTAATAAAAGAGATTAGAAAAAATGTTTTTGAATTAGTCAAAAAATTTCCTATCTATGAAGACTTTTAAAGTGATTTTATGGAAGAGTTTACAGAAAAAGAAAGAGAAATACTAAAACCTTTTTTCACAAATTTAGACAAACCAGTTTTTGTTCTGCTGAATTTGCCTGAAGTTGTTAAAGGTGCTCTGTTTTCAAGATATAGCAGAACATCCAAAAGTTTGCGTCGAGTTTTGCTAGACGAATTCATACAGAATCCTGAAATAGGGTTTAATGAAATAGTCAAACTTCAAATGAAATCTGGCTTGAGTGAAATAATTGCAACAAAAAAAGCAGAAGAATTTTATGATAGAGTGTTGGTAGGATTTGGTGATGATTCTGTTGCAGAGTTAGCAGGAGTTCACATAGCATGTGAAAACATATCGCAACTGATAGCAGCAAAAGAAATAGAAGATTGCAGAATAGGTTTGTCGCCATTGGAAAAATCAACAAGATATGTCAGATTCGATGACAAAGTCGACGGCAAATACAAATATTACAGAGACCCTGATATAGCTTCATCTAAATTTGATTCGCTCTACGAAGAAACAATGGATTTTATTTTCGATTCTTATTCTGAAATGATAGAACCAATGATGGAGTTTGTTTCTAAAAAATTTCCCAAGCAAGATGACATTACTGAAAGAGCATACGAGTCAACAATTAGAGCTAAAGCGTGCGATGTTTTGAGGCAAATGTTACCTGTTTCCACTTTAACTAATGTTGGTATATTCGGCAATGGCCGAGCATTTGAATATATGCTAACAAAAATGTATTCATCTCCATTAGCAGAAGTAAGAGATTTAGCTCAATCTATACATGAAGAACTAAACAAAGTCATACCATCTTTTGTGAAAAGAGCAACAAACGAGAGAGGAATTGTAACTCAAAATTATATCAAAGAAACAAAAAAAGCAATGTTTGATTTAGTCAATCAAATGAAACTGATAGGAAAGATTAAAAAAACAGATTTGTCTATAGATGTCAAACTAATAGATTTTGATAAAGATGCTGAAGTCAAAGTTGTGGCAGCAATGATTTATCCATATTCAAATTTGCCTCTTGAGAAATTAAGAAACAAAGTAAGAAGAATGACCCCAGAAGAAAGAAGAAGAATAATAAAAGAATATAGTTCAAGAAGAAGCAACAGGCATCACAAATTGGGAAGAGCTTTTGAAAACACTTTTTATACTTTCGATATTCTTGCGCCAATAGGTTCGTTTAAAGATTTGGAGAGACACAGAATTCTTACTCAAGAACGTCAGCTATACACAACCTACTATGGTTATGACACACCGAAAGAAATAATAGAAGCAGGATTTGAGAAGAAATACAGAAAGACAATGGACGCAGCTTCAGTTGCATTCAAAAAAATAAGCAAATTATTCCCATTCCAATCACAATACGTTGTTCCAATAGGATACAAAATGAGATGGTATTTCAAAATGAATTTGAGAGAAGTTTGCCACTTAACTGAACTAAGGAGTGGAGTACAAGGTCACACATACTATAGAAAAATTGCGCAAATGATTGCTAATGAAGTTAAAAAAGTCCATCCTAATTTAGCTGAAGAAGCAACAAAATTTGTTGATATGAAAGAATATGATTTAGAGAGACTGGAAGCAGAAAAAAGAATTGACAAGAAAATGAAAGAAGTTGAAGAGAAATATGGAAAATAATTCAAAAAAATTAGTATATTCTTCAAGAATAACACCAATAGGAAAGAATAATACAATTTCACATTTTTATTGCTTTTTGTAAAATTATTATATTTTACCAATTTTCTATCCTGAGATATTTCTTTTTTGCTAATAGCGAAAGATCGTCATCTTTAGACAATAAAATATCACATCCAGATATTTTGAACGTAGCAGCAACAATAGAGTCCACTGTTGGTACACCGAAAGTTACTGAAACTTTTGCAGCCTCTTTAGCAATATTTTCATCCAAAACTATTACTTGAATTTTTTGAGATACTTTCATTTCATTTATTAAAGAATCTATGCTAGACAGAGTTATTCCACTCCTGATGGCTAATCTAATTAATTCAAATATGCAAATACTAGGAATAATCAACTTCCCCTTTCCATACAAAATTTCTTTATATAATTCAAGAGCCTTTTTGCTTTTGTTTTTCAATTCAAACAAGAACCAAGTATCAGCACAATATTTCATCTTTCCTTATGCCTCTCTTTTTGAATTTGCTTCCATGAATCTTTGGGTATTTTTATTTTTTGAAGAATATCAAAAAAATTTTCTTCAGGAGTCTTCGTTTCTCTAAATTTTGTTAAAATAATAGTTCCCGTGCCATAGTTTAATATTTTTAAAACTGATTTTGAGTTTATACCTTCAGCTCTTCTTATTTTTTCTGGTATAACAATTTGTCCTCTTTCACCTACTTTTACCAACTTGCTATATACTTTTTCTTCTTTCATGTAATCTTACCTAAAGTATGAATTCATATTTTATAAAATTATCGTTTTAAAAAATACTTGAGATATTTCTGTCAGTGAACATTTCCTCAAAAATAAATAGCATGAAGTTAAAAAAAAGCTGTCATTTTATAAAAAGTAATGTTTAAAAATTATAACTATTAATTACTAAGGAGATAAACATGGCTCTAAGACCAGGAAGAACAACAAGGACGATAAAGAGACCTTGGACTAGAGTTTCTCAGAGAAAACCCAAAAAAAGCTATGTGGTAGGCGTTCCTTTTCCAAGAATTCACACTTTTGAAATGGGTGCTAAGGACAAAGAGTTTAATACTACATTGATATTGAGAAATGAAAATTCTGTCCAAATAAGAGAAAACGCTTTAGAATCAGCTAGAGTAGTGGCTAACAAATATTTAGAAAAAGTATTAGGAAAGGATGGTTTTTTTATGAAAGTTCTTGTTTATCCACATCAGATATTAAGAGAGCATTCTATGGCTACAGGTGCAGGTGCAGATAGATTCTCTATGGGTATGAGAAAAGCTTTCGGTAAACCTAAAGGCAGAGCTGTAATTGCCTATTCAGGAACTAACATATTTTTACTAAAGCTAGATAAAAGCCAAATAAATGTTGGTAAAGAAGCGTTGCGTCGAGCAACAACTAAATTACCAACCCCATGTAAAATAATAGTTCAATAAATCGATAAAACAAGCTTTCTATACAATTTATTGATGTAGAGATAACAAAAACATTTTAAATATGAGCAATTCGTTTAATTTTTTCAAATGAATTCTCCAAACTTCTCCAATTTTTCTCCCTCTAAAATTTTGTGGATAACACTTTCCAATTTATCAACCGACACTCTTATTTGTTTTGTTGTATCTCTATCCCTTAATGTTACAGTATTGTCCTTTAGAGTTTGATAATCAATCGTCACATCAATTGGCGTCCCTATCTCGTCTGCTCTGGCATATCTCTTTCCAATAGATCCAGCATCATCATAAAAAATTCTTACACCCTTCATCCTTTCTTTCAATCTTTCATAAATTTCTTTTGCTTTGTCATCTACTTTGTCTTTGCTCACTAATGGGAAAACAGAAACAGAATTGAAAGATATTTTCGGATTTACTGACAAAAAGAATCTATCACCTTCTTTCTTCCATCCGTTATCTATTATAGCTAAAAGACTTCTATCAACACCAAAAGAAAGTTCTAAAACATGAGGTAATATCTTTTTTCCATCCCAAAATATTTCATGCGAAGTTTTTGATATTTTTTGATGTCCGGATAAATCATGATCAGTCCTGTAATGAACACCGCCAATTTCTTTGTATTCTTTCAGAGATTCAAAATAAAATTCTACATCCCAATGATATTTGTTATAAAAAGCTTTTTCATCGCCTATTAATTCTTTTAATCTGAATTTCTTTTCTGATAATCCAAGAACATTCAAGTAAAATTTTTGCACATAAACCAAGTGAGCAACATAGAATTTAGGCAATTTTTTCGCCATCTTTTTTGCTTTTATTTTCTTTGCACCAGTTTTTCTTTCATCTGCAAACAAGACTATCAATTCATAATCTTTGATTTCATCCCACTTTTCAAATTCATCAATTTTCGCAGGATCGAAAAATATTTGTAGTTCAGCTTGTGTAAATTCTCTTTGCCTTACTATTAGCTGGCGAGGAGATATCTCATTTCTAAAAGCTTTACCAATTACAGCAAGTCCCATTGGAAGCTTTTTTCTCATGGACTGAAATGCTCTAAGAAAATTAACATAAGGACCTTGAGCTGTTTCGGGTCTCAAATAAGCTTTTTCTTGTGACATGGGTCCGAATGGAAAGCTAAACATCAAGTTCATCTTACCCACTTCACTCAATTCACCAGAGCAAGAAGGACATTTTATTTTGTGTTTAGCAATCAGTTCATTTAGTTGTTTTTCTGACAAACCATCAAAATCGCCTTTAATTTTCGTTGCTATAAGCTGATCAGCTTTTTCCATTCTTCCACATTTCTTGCATTTAACAATCGGATCAATGAAGTTTTCTATATGGCCAGAAGCAACAAAAACAGGTTCAGACATTATCAACGAAGAATCAATTTCAAAATAATTGTCAGACAGGCTTAGAAAAAATTCTTTCCATAGATTTTCAAAATTCTTTTTCATCCCTGCTCCAACAGGACCATAGTCGTATATTCCACTCAAACCTCCATATATTTCGCATGAAGGATAAAAGATTCCCCTTCTTTTTCCCCAATCTTCTATATCTTTAAGCTCCATTTAATCACTGAATTTAATATAGGAAAGAATAATTTTAAATTCTCGCAGAAAGCGTTCATGATATTATCTTAAGCACTTTAGCTTTTATTTTTCCGATTCCACCGGTAGGTTCCACTAGAATGTTATCGCAAACCAAGCATTTAACAACAGAAGATGCTTTGTTAAAAATTATCTGTTCATTTTTGCATTTATCGCATTGAACTTTAACAAATCTGCTTTTTGGTTTTGGTATTAAATCCATTTCATTGCACCTTCTTTATTTGAAACTTTTTGGCTCTAAAACCTTCACCTTTGGTGTGCTTTTTGCCACAAACACTACATTTATATCTTAAATCCAATTTCTTTGTGGCCTTTTCATGATCAGGTTTTGGTCTAGGGAATCCAGTATAACCTTTGAGTTTGCGTAAATATCTTCTTTGCCCTTGAGCCATTTTTCTTCTAGTTTTCTTTTTCGCTATTTCAACAGTATGGAGCGTATGCTTTTTACAAAACTTGCAGTACACTTTCATTTGTTGCGGCAAATTCATACCTTCACCTTTTATATAGCTACATCTTCATCATATATAGCTTTTCCAGCTTTTATGAGTAATTGTGCATTTTCTTCAGGTAATTTAACTTTATCTCCTTTATTGTATGGTCCATATTTTTTTAAATCTATGCCTACAAACTCAGGTACATCTTCTAGCAAGACAACTTCAATTTTCTCCTCTTTTTCTACTCTACTATATTTATCTTTCTCTATGAATTCTTCTAGAAAAGAGCGATTTTTCTTTAAAATTTTGACTATAGATTCAAACAATTCTTGCTCTCTTTCGGTCATGTTGGATGGAGTAATACCAGTTCTCACCGATACTATGGCTTGAGTAACTATTTTAGACTCTCTTCTGTTGTAAATATCTTCTATCAGTCTTTCTAAATTCTTTATTTCTAACAAATCAATTCCTTTCTTTTTACTTAACTTTTTTTTCTGCTCCAGATAGCTTTTAACTTTATCGAAAAATCCATCTGGAAGTTTTGTCAACTGTTCACTTCTCTGTTCACTTCTCTGGACCTCTCTTATAAACTCAAATGTGATAGTTTCTTCTTCAGCCATCAATTTAGAATTGGTTGTAAAAGTTAAAATAGACTATTTAAATCTCTTCTTATAAAGATAATTGACAGGATTTTTTATATTTGTATGAAACTCATTACCACAATAAACACCCAGATCTTTGTAATAATTTTGGCTGTCGCAATTAGGCGGCAAAATATTTCTGTTTTGGTTTTTATGCCATCTAAGCTGAGCTTTGACATAATTTGTCCTCAAAGGCGGCAAATTTCTTTCATTCCATTCAATTATTTCTTTCTCTATTTGTTCCCACGTCCATCCTGCATTTCTCAAGAATGTTATCAAAACAAACAACGATCTCTTTCTACCATCACTCAAATTTCCTTCAAGAATCTTGAGAATACAAGGAGGAAAATAACTTTTATCAAAATATTTTACTCTCTTCTCTCTTCTCTCTTCTGTTACAGGTTGCTCTTTCTCTATCCTTCTTCTTTGCATCATATCAAGAGATTCTATAACAAGACCAGCAACCTCATTTCTTCTTTCCTCTCCTAAAAGAAATTTTGTTTTAATTGTTTTCACTTTTTCAATAGAAGCATCCTCTCTTTTGAAATTTTCAAGCTGAGATTTTTCTAAAGGTAAACTTACCAAGTGATTTTTTTCATGAAGAGAATAAGGCAGTCTAAATAAATGGCGAGATGAAATTAGGCCAGAGTCGATAACAACAACCTTGAACGGATCTAATCCGTTTTCATCTACAACATCTTTTACTTTTTTGTTGACTCTTTTTGATATTTCTTCCAGATTTCCTGTTTCTAACATTTTTTCTTTGAGATCATCGAAAATGTAAAATTTCAAATACTCTATTATGGCTCGCGGCAAATCGGGATACAACGACTCTACTGGTTTAGAATTTATTGTTTTTGGAAAAGATTGGAACGGGATAGCGATATGAAATCCTTTGCCACCAGTAAATTTTATAGAATAGTTTCTTACATCATGATCCTCTAAAGCTTCTAAAATGGATTTGACAGTCATTTTTGAAAAATCAAAGTCAGGACAATCCGGATCTATTATCAAATCCCATCCTATTCTCATCTTGCTTATTTCATTTAAAGATAAATCTGTTGATAATTGCATCGGATTGCTCCAGTGTTCCAGAGAGCCATGAAAAGAGACAACACCTTTCTTAACCATCTGAATTATATCATCTGGATAAAAGATAGCATTAGGCCTTTTGTCAAAACTTCCATTAGAATACACGCCAACAACTTCTCTATTTTTGCTTATTTCCAACAAAGCTTTCTGAATATCTTCTCTTGAGTAATACTCTAGAATGGAAGAAAAGTTAACCATATTATTCCATAAAAGGTTTAAATTCTTAAAACAAGATGGTTATTTATTTAATAGTCGTTTGCTGCTAGGTGAAAAAATGGGAAGAATAAAAACAATACAAATAAAGAATGTAGCAGAAAAATTGATGGAACTTATGCCAGACAAATTTTCTATGGATTTTGATGTAAACAAGAAAATTGTTTTTGAGAAACTTGGTTTAAATTCTAAAAGTACAACTAATAAAATAGCCGGATATATAACACATTTGATGAAAAATAAAACCAATCCTAAAACCTTTGAAACTCCTTACCAACAAAAAGATGAAAAACGAAAAAAGAAAAGAAGATAAATTATTCTCTTCTATTCATATTTGGGTGACGATGATATCACCATCCCGGTTTGATTTAATGAAAGGCGAGGTAGTTATTGAGTCACCCTTTTAATTCGTCAAGTGGGATTTTAAGAAAATTCAAATTTTATGTGTTTTAAAAAAATTTCACAAATGTAAATTCTTATAGCAACTTTTTCTAGGATTAATATCATCGAAAAAACAAACTTTAACTTACAATAACTCTTATCTTCTTTTTATTGACAATCGCTTTCATCAATTCTTTCCCAATTTCAGATGATTTACTAATTTTTATTTCATTTTTTTTACCAACAGTTGCTGACAAAATAAAATCTGATTCAACATAAATTGAAACAAGCTTGCCTCTTACCGATCTACTGAAAGAAAAAATCAAAGAATTGCCCGACTCTATTAGCTTGTGCTCAATCTCTTTGCCGCTGCTCATTACTTTAGGTTCAACGTCTATGTGAACACCCAATCTCTTTTCTATGTCAGCAATATTTTTTCCCTCTTTCCCAATCAATCTCGAAATGCAATTATTTTCAACCTTTACAGTAACTCTTTCAGGCGAAGTAAAAACTATCTCAGCATAAGGATCGTATTTCTTTATTTCATGCATTATACTTTTTCTCGCAAGTTCTTCCATTGCAGATGACTTTTCTTCCTTTATTGGTATAACAACATTTTCCTCGCCATAAGAGTATATTTCATACACAAGCTTTCCCGTTTCAAAATCTCTAACCTCAACAACTGGTCTTGCAAGATCAGCTTCTGTCATCCCGCTAGGTACTTTTACTGTCAAAACCAAATAATAAACATTTTTTACTTCACCATCTTTCAAGAAAATTACAGTATCTATCACATGCGGTATCATACCCAATTCAATTTTTCCAATGAATCTTTGTATAGCGTCTATAGCTTCAGAAGCGTGCACAACGCCAATCATACCAACACCAGAAAGTCTCATATCTGCAAATATTCTGAAATGTTTCTCTAATCTGACTTCGTCAAATATAGTATAATCCGGTCTAACTAGAAGCAAAATGTCGGCAGTCTTTGCAAAATCACCATTTAATGGACCATATTGAGTTACTTCATCCGGCACTTGCAAATCTCTGGGAGATTCCAAAGTTTTCAATATCACATTTTTTTCTTTTATGTAAAAATCTGCAATGCTAGCTGAAAAGGTTGATTTACCAGAACCGGGTGGTCCAGCTATTAAAATGCCTTCAGCTTTGTTTCTCAGCCTCTCTATAAGTTTATCCGAAAGTTTGTAATCAGTTAAGCTCAATTTTACAATAGGTCTTACAACTGTTATTTCAAAACCATCTGAAAAAGGCGGTCTGGCTATAGCAATTCTATAATTGCCCAACTGGATGACAACAGCACCACCACTTTCAGCTTCTATGAATGCATTATCGCTGCTTCTTGCCTTTTCAATTATTTCATAAATCATTTTTTGCATTTCTTCCCTTGTAATTTTGCTTTTTTCTATTTCAACTAATTCAAATTTTCCCGGCTTACCTCTTTTAGCCATCGGTACAACATTCTCTTTCAAGTGAACGCTCATCGTATCTTCTGTGAAGTACTTTTCAAAAGGAAGTTCTTTTACTTCTGTTATTGGAGGAAGATACTCAGTTTTAACACCTTCAGCTTCGCCTGTTAAAGCTTGGACATAGTCAGCAGTTAGCAAAACAGCGTTTTCTTCTTTAGCAACATCTCTTATTATTGCGTCTAATCTACCACCTTTTGCAAGTTGAATGTCTTCGAGAGTTGGTCTTTCACCAGAAAAACGCAAAGCAATCTTGTTCTTCTCACACAATTTTCTTATCTTTTTCAATTCATCCAAACCAAGAAAACCTGACTCTCTTCCTTTAGACGCTTGCGCTTGTAGTTCATCCAAAACAGCTCTAGGTATTATAATTTCCTTCAAATCTTCAAATTCTTCATTTTCAATCATCTGAGAAATTTTTCCATCTACAATTATGGATGTGTCAACGCAAATTTTAGTTATTTTCATTTCAAATCCCTTAAAAAGAATGATTTAAATAAATTTATGCATTTCATTACTTATTATCGTTTGTGTATTTTGCTATTTCGTAAGACTTTTAAATTTAATGAAACAAAATTTCAAGTGGTCGAAATAACTAAACCTATGTGTCCTGATTGTGGCAGTAAACAAGTAAAGATAAATGGAACTGAAGTTTACTGTGAAAAATGCGGTCTGGTTATTTCTGATATCCAACTTTCAGAGATGGTAGCTTGATTTGCAAATAACCAAACCAAATTTGGATTTTAAATAGCATTACTTGCGCTCTATATCATATCCTCCTTTATCTGGCTGTTAATTAATTCTGCTTGCTGAGAGCTCCATTCTTTGTTAGAAACCTTCTTCATATATTCGCACCAAATGTCAATAAATTTCATTCTTTCTTTTTTGTTTTGTCTAATCTGCTTTCTCAATTCTTTTATGTCAATCATTTCTATCGCCATAACAAAGATAGCTTTTTATCAACTTTTAACATTTTAGAAAAATTTTCTAATTTCTTTTTATCGATTTTTTCACTAAAAATATTGTAAAGATGTCTCGCGTCTTCTTTATCCTTATCTGAGCCTAGAAATATTTTATAAGCTATCTGCAATTCTATTGGAGAGAAATAAAGACTATTTTTATCAAATATAACTTTAATTCTATTTTTTAAAGCAATTTTATCTATTTCTGTTTTTGCAAACTTGATTTCTAAATTCGGCACGAATTTGTTTTTTCTTGCAATTCTTATCGACAAATTTTTTTCCAATAAACACATAGACCCTTTAACATCTGTTGCATTAACAACCCAATACTGTCTTTTCTCAATTTCTTTAATGAATTTTGTCAAATCGCATTTTTTAACAATAACATCTACATCTTCTGTAGCTCTCGTTCTCCCGAAGAATATAGCCAAATATCCGCTAACAATAACATAGCTAGTATACTTTTCAAGAATTTTTATTAAAGATATCACAAACTTGTCAAGATTGTTTATTTCCTTTTCATTCAGAATTATTTCATTTTTTTTAATTTCTATATCCAATACAAACACCTATTTTTTTGATAACACTCTTTGAACAATTTCCTTTAGCGTCAATTCTTCTTCTTTGCCTGTTTTCATATCTTTTAGCTTTATTTTTCCATTTTGAATTTCTTTTTGCCCAACAATAACAACAAAAGGTATTTTTCTCGAATTCGCATATTTCAATTGCTTATCCAATTTCGCATCTGGGTTTGGATACAGCTCACTAGCAATTTTGTTTTCTCTCAACAATCTTATAATTTCCAAATATTTGGGTATAAAATCAGCAGAGAGGATTGCTACTAAGACAGTGGGAGATTCAGCTAAATCTGGAATGAGACCAAATTGCTCAGCCGCTTCCAATGTTCTATCAAACCCAAGACCAAAGCCTGTTGCTGGCATGTCTATTCCTGATATAGACTTTATCAAATTGTCGTATCTCTCACCACCCAAAACCGAGCCGGCTGTGAAGCCTGGAATAACAACTTCCCAAATAGGACCGCTAGAATATGAGAATGAGCGAACAATGGTGGGATCAAATTCATACCAAGATTTGTCAAAACCCATATCTTCAAGATATTTCAATATCGTTTTTATAGTTTCATTCGGCTTCAACCCTTTCACTTTCTTTAAATATTCTTTCGCCCTTTCTTTTTCTATCCCTTTCTTTATCATATCCCTTATCACACCATCTTCTCCAATCTTTCTTAGTTTGTCTATTGAAGCTAAAGCTTCGTAAGGAATATCTTTTAGCAAAGACCTGTCGTTTATCAAAACCTTCACTTTTTTAAAACCGAGTCTGCGATAGATGTCAAGAGACAACGCTATGGATTCGGCATCAGCTAAAGGAGAGGAAACACCGAAAATGTCAGCGTCGCACTGCAAAAATTCTCTGTATCTTCCTTTTTGTGGGTTTTCTCCTCTAAAAGCTGTTTGTATTTGATATCTTTTGAACGGGAAAGTTATCTCGTTTTTAAATCTTGCAACCACTCTGCACGCAGGCACTGTTTGATCATATCTCAATATAACATCTCTTCCCCCTCTGTCTTTGAATTGGAAAAATAGCTTTTCATCTTCACCTATTTGCCCTTTGAATATTTCTAGACTTTCGATAGTCGGTGTTTCTAGAGGACTGTAACCCCAAAGCTCAAATATTTCAATTATTTTATTTAGCAACCACTGCCTCTTTTTAGCCTCCCTCGGCAAAAAATCTCTCATCCCTTTTATTGGTTGGAATTTTTCACTTGACATATTTTTCACACTGTATCTAAAAACTTGCTAATATATTTTTTTATAGAGAATATTTTATTGATACTTTTTCTTATATATTCGTTCAAATCCATTTTATTTCACCTTGAAT
>Ga0207433_10008356_pt1 | contig 16893 bp, 13 predicted proteins | sample YelNatPaOPGAMG01_FD_187559 | JGI IMG/M metagenome (GOLD analysis project Ga0207433, IMG submission 187559) | Hot spring thermophilic microbial communities from Obsidian Pool, Yellowstone National Park, USA - OP-RAMG-01 (SPAdes) (version 3) | ecosystem: Environmental > Aquatic > Thermal springs... | reverse complement strand
AACTTTTATTAGTCCATCTTCAACAAGTGTTCTCATTCCATGACTTTTTGCAAGATCTCTTATCGGCCCAACCGATGGTTCTTTCACACAGAGTCGCCTTAAATCTTCATCCATTACTAAGAGTTCGTGTATTGCAGTTCTTCCTTTCATACCCCTGTTTCCACATTTAGGACATCCTTTTGCTTTCATAAATGTCGCTTTTGAATAATCAATTTTATGTGCTTCAAGTGCCTTTAGCAATTCTTCTGGTGGATTTAAATCTGGCTCTTTGCAGTTAGCACATAGTGTCTGAATAAGTCGCTGTGCAAGAATTGCCTCAAGTGTGTTTGCTATAAGAAATGTATGGACTCCCATTTCAGAAAGACGAGTAATTGAGGAAGGAGCATCATTTGTATGCAGAGTTGAAAGAACAAGATGGCCTGTCATAGCAGCTTCCATTGCAATTTGTGCTGTTTCTTTGTCTCTTATTTCTCCAACCATTATTATATCAGGGTCCTGTCTTAAGAATGCTCTTAAAGCAGTTGAAAAGTCAAAAACCTTATCCGGCCCCATTTTTAAATCAGGATTTACCTGAACCTGTACTACTCCATCAAGATTATATTCAACAGGATTTTCTGCTGTCAAAACTTTTTCTTCAGGGTCTCTTATTGCTGAAAGTGCAGCGGTTAGCGTAAATGATTTTCCTGAGCCAGTAGGTCCTGTTACAAGGATAAGTCCATAGGGTTTATTCAGTGAATTCATAAATTTTTCAAGTGTATCAGGTAGAAATCCAAGTTGGTCAAGTCTTAATGTTTGTCCTGAACGGTCAAGAATACGCATAACCGCACTTTCACCATATATTGTTGGGACTACATTTACACGAAATTCTATTGGCTTTCCTTTAGCGTGAACCTGAATTCTGCCATCTTGAGGAATTCTTCTTTCAGTAATATTCATACCAGCCATAATTTTTACTTTTGCAATAAGTGCTTGCTTAAAAGATAATGGTATCTTAAATGATGCTTTTCTTAAATTTCCATCAACTCTATATCTGACTAAAAGTTTTTTTTCAAATGGCTCTATATGGATATCTGATGCTTTGAGACGAATTGCCTCTAAGATTATTGCGTTTACAAGTTTTTCAACTTCAGGTGCAGATGGGTCAACCTGCATGATATCAACCTGTTCTTCTTGTGCTCCTTTGTCAACTCTAATTTCATCTCCCGTATCAAGTCCTGCCAGAAGTTCAGCAGTAAGCTCCTGAGCATCTTCTGCAAGTTCAGAAGGAGGAATTGTTTCTTTAGATGCCTGTTCTTCTTCTTCAGATGCACAAACCAATTCTTCAACACCGTAAATTCTATCTATCGCATCTTTTATATCTTCAGGAAGTGCCAAGTAAGCATGAACTTCTAAACCAGTCCTTAGTTGTATATCTTCAATAGCAAAAATGTCTCTTGGTTCTGCCATTGCCATAAAAAGTACATTTTCTTCTTTAGCAAAAGGGACTGCATTGTACCTTTTCGTTGTTTGTTTTGGGATAATCTTTGATACATCAGGGTCAATTTCAAGTGAAGAAAGGTCAATTGCTTTTACTCCCCAGTTGTCTGCAAGTTTTTTTAAGAGAGTTGCTTTGTCAACCATCTTCATATTCACCAGAACCTGTTGAAGTAAAGTACATGTTCTTTTTGATTCTTCAATAGCTTTTTTAAGGTTTTCTTCGGAGACAAGATTGTTTTCAAGCACTATTTCCTGGACTGTTTTTCTACGCATTCCTATTTTCATTTTCTTTTACTCCTTTGAAGTCATTGATATTTCTTCTAATTTTTCAATAGAATAATTTTTCCCATTTGTTTTTAATATTATATTTCCGTCGCGGTCTGTTCTATAGTATTTGATTTTGTATTGTTCTAACTTTGCAATTGTATCGCTATGTGGATGTCCAAAAGGATTTCCTCTTCCACATGAAATTATTGCAACTTCCGGTTTTACATAATCCAGAAAAGGAATAGAACTTGATGTGTGTGAGCCATGATGAGGCACTTTAAGTATAGTTGATTTTAAAGCACTTTTCAATTCAAGAAGGTCAAGTTCAGCAGGAATTTCTATATCACCCGTAAATAAAATACTTACATCTTTGTATGTAATCTTGAAAACTAAAGAAGAATTGTTAACTCCTGAAATTGTATCTAACATATAACTTCCTAAAGGACCTAAAAGTTCAACTTTAATATCAGGGTCACCAAAGTCAATTGTTTCTCCTGCCTGATGTATAATATACTTTATTTTTTTTGCTTCTACAAGAGTTAAAAGAAGAGTATATTCAGGAACTTTTAGTTGTACTCCGGAGTCAATAAACCACTTAACAGGAATTTCGTATAAGATACTTAAAAATTCATTCTTTTCTTTATCCAAATTAACTAAAAAATCTTTGAGAGAACTTTGATAAAACATATATTCAAAATAATCTTTTGTTTTTTCCACAAGGTTTTTACTTAACAAACCGCCAAAATGGTCATTATGAGGATGTGATACAATAATTCCTTCAAGTTCAGAGATATTATTTTTTTTAAGATATGGAAGAATAATATCCTTGCCAGAGTCAGTTTCAGTAATAAGTTCTCCTGAATCAGTTTCTGAAATGGTTGCTCCTGCCCAACTGCCTGCGTCTATTAGGACATATTTATTGTTAGGGGTGCAAACTAAGGCAGAATCGCCCTGTCCGACATCAAAAAAAACAATTTTAAGTAATTTGTTTTCTGATAGTAATTTTGATTTAGGTTCACCAGATGAACGATAACTTATAAAAATAAAAGACCATAAAAGAATTGCAATAGTACCCAGAAGGATAACTAATCTGTTTTCTATAAAAACTGCACTTTTTGAATATATTGATTCTTCAATTCTTTTTATTTTTTCTCTTCTTGATTCCATTCTTGTTTTTTTCTTTTATTAAGATTTTTCGATTTCTTCTTCTGATAATTCTTTTTCGTCAATTTCAAACAGAAGTTTATCTTTATATTCTGTTCTTATTTTTTCTTCCAGAGGACAGCCGATCAGATAATCACAACCAGAACAATACTTGTTTATTTTAGGAGGAAATATTTCATCTTCATTGTTAAGTCCTTTTTCACGGGCGTTTTTTAATTCTTCTTGTTTTTGCCACATTGTTTGAGCAACTTCATTTACAAAATTTATAAGATTTTTTACATCCTCTTCTGTCCTTTTTGTTGTAATCATTTCATTGAATCTGAGAAATATTAAAGATAGTTTATCAGTTATTATATTTTTTGCTTCTTTTAATGCCCAATAATAAATTGTAAGTTGCAGGTCTTCATTTACTTCCTGTTGTGTTCTAAGTTTAGGGTCGGTTTTGTAATCAAAAATTTCAAAACTTCCATCTTCATTTTTTTGAATTCTGTCTATATAGCCAATCATAATATGACCATCGCCAATTGGCAGTTCAAAATATTCTTCAACGCTTTCTGCCATTTTATATTTTCCTTTAACAAATTTATTATAATAATTTTTCAGCCACTCTCTGCCATCATTATAGTATTTTTTCTCTTCTTCAAAATTTATATAACCTCTTGAGACCCATTTTTTGTCATATAATTCAAAAAGATATTCAAGTGATGGCTCTTTTCTGAAGAAAGTTGGTTTGAAACGATAAAATTCTTCAAGTGCATTGTGTATTGTTGTACCTATGCTGAAAAATCCTCTTGGTTTCATACCAATTTTGTCAATATATAAAAGTTTATATTTTCTTGGGCATTGCAAAAACATAGAAAATTTTGAATAAGAAAGTGTCATTTTGTTTTGTGTTTCTCGGACTTTTCTAAAAAGTGTAGTATCCTGTGCTATTTTTGTTATTTCTCTTTCCTGTTTCCAGGCAGGGCAGATGTCATAATATCCACACCATCCACAGATTGGTCCTTTATGGGGGCCGAAATCTCTATCTAAAATAGAATCTTTAATATTTTTTAATAAATTTATTGTATGTTTTATTTCCAGTTCTTCAGGTTTTTCGGGGAATGAGATAACCCTGTCCTGTTCAAGAAAGTGGAACACTAATCTTTTAAACTTATTTCCAAAAATGTTTTTTGCACATAAGTAATAGATATTTGCCTGTAAGTCATATTTTATTTGTTCTTCAGAATAAACATCTTTACCTGTTTTGAAATCAACTATATTGTATTTACCTTCTTCATCTAAGTAAATATAATCAAATGTTAATGTTAGATTTATACCATCAACCTTACATTTTATACTATGTTCACTTAATATTTTCCCATCTTTTAATTGAGAAGCATAATTTTTCTGAAAATTCTCTATTGTTTTTTTCACTCTTGATAAATGAAGTTCTTTTTCTGAAGGTTCAAGTTTATTTAATTCAGTTTCTTCGTTAAATTTTGTTTCAAGTAATTTTGTTAATTGTTCTTCAGTTAATATTGTTTTTGTATTTATTATTTCATTTATTAAACCGTGTACAACACTTCCTGTAATTCCATAAATATTCTTTTGCCCACTTTCTTCAAGGTGATAATAATATATGAATTTGTATTTTAAAGGACAACTGAGGTATGTATAAACTTTTGAATAACTTAAGGTTATAGGAGAGAAGAATTTTCTTAAACGAGTAAAGAAAGTTTTAAGAAATCTTAGAACAGAGCCAAAATAAAACTCCGGAGATAGAATGTTTAGAAGATATTTTTTATATGGTTTCATAAGGCAAAACCGTCTTCATTAAAATATTTTTTCCGTCGATTTCAAAAATTACTGCACCGACCTTGTCTGTTCTTAAAAATTTAATTCCTTTATTTTTGTAAAACTCCTGCGTTTTTTTAAGTGAGTCCTCAGAAAAAAATCCAGGTTCATAGGACCATCCATACTGGCATATAGCAAATTCAGGGGATATTTTTTCTACAAATTCATCATTAAATTCTTCAGTAGAACCATTGCAGGGAACAAGCATGATATCACTTTTAAGTTTATTGTCATATATTTCACAAAGTTTTTTCTGCCCTTCTTGAGCAATCTGTGTTGGAAGAATAATTGATTTTTCACCATATATGATTTTGAGGACAAGTGTGTAATTATTCTTAAAATCATTGTTTGAACCTTCAAACATATTTTCAAAAGGTGTCAGAGAAATTATCTTAAAATCATTTTCTTCATAAATCACTTCATTTTGTTTAGGAGCAACCAGTTCGGTCTTTAATTTTTTTAATGTTTTTGAAAATTCATAATATGATAGATAAATTTTCATTGGCATTAATTCATAAGGGTTGTAAAGGAAACGCCAGTCATTAATTTTTGATATAAATTCATGATATGTTAGATTTTCTGAGAACAATTCTTTTTTAACTGGCAAAAAAATCTTTTTTGTAGGGAAAGTACTTATTACATAAATAAAGCCACCTATATTGCCTGTGCCAAGTGAAGTAAGAATACCCGCGTCCAGTTTCTTTATTTTATATTTTGAAAAAGTTGCACCAATTGTTGTTTTCCCAAAATTCCATTCAGTCCCATCTAAACCGCCATCAATAAGAATATTTTTTCCTGAAGGAGTTTTCACAAAAATTGCATTTCCAAAACCAGAATCAAAAAATATAATTTTTAGTTTTTTAGTTTTTATTTGGGCTGGCAAAAAAAGAATAAATGTTATGATTATCAACAATAATAAGCCAGAACTAATAAGAATCTTCTTGTGTCGTAAATATATTGCTTTTGCTATGCCGACAATTTTTTCATGAAAAATAAAAAGAAAAATTATAGAATACCACGAAATGAGATTACTTGTTGAAAACATTTCTGTAAAAGGATAAGGCACAAGTCCTGCCCATGTCTTTGCAATACCAAGAAACATCTGACATAACTGCCAGTTAAAAGCATTTACAAAAAGAGAAAAAAGTTCGCCAAGTGTTTTTGCTGAAAATATAACAAATGGCAGTTTAATCCATCCGAATATTATATCAAGAAGTCCTGCAATCCAGCCAAGTTGAACAATCCAGCCAATAAGAGGTATTGCAAAAAAATTTGCATAAAAACCTGCTATAGGGAATCTATAGAAATAAACAGCAGAAAGTGGCCACATCATTCCAATCTGTATTGCCAGTTGTGAACAGGTAAAACCCAGAAGTCCTTTGCCAACAGGAGAATACCACAAATCGTCAACTATATCTCTACCTGACATTCCATATAAAAGTGCTGTAACTACCCCCACTATACAGAGTGCTAAACTTAAAACAAAAAATTGTGGCTTATATAAAACAGTTGAATCCGTATTATAGAACCACATAGGAATATATTCCTGAACCGGTTTTATATTTTCAAAGAATGGAAAAATTTGTTTTACAAGATATACATCTTTAAGTACACCAAAAATTAGTGATATTATAGTCATGCCAAAAATTATTGTAAAAAATGGGAAGGTCACCCAGTTATGAATGAAAGTGTATTTTTTTTCAATTAAAATTTTCTGAATAGGTGGTGTAACATACACAAGTGACCAGACAGCCATAAAAGATAAAATAAAACTTGCGTCAGGCAACCAGAGTGGATTAATTAAGAGAATAATAAATGCTGAAATAGGTATAGTAACCTGAGCACTTCCACCAAAACCCCAGTTAAGTATATCTTTGAAAAATAGACCAATAACAAACATAAGAGCAGCACGCTGAGTTGCAGGAGTTGCACCTGTAAGTAAAGTGAAAATCAACAAACCAGAACTAATTACTATGAACCTTGTTCTTCTTTTCAAACGAATAATAACTGCAATAATATACAAAAGTGCCGCGATAAATCCAACATGAAGTCCTGATAAAGCAAGAACATGGGCCACGCCCGTTGCCTGAAATTCATATTTGACATTTGCGGGAACTCCTCCGCGAAGGCCAAGTGTTACACCTCCAAGAAAGGCAGATTCAGGAAAAGGCATTGTCTTACGAATTGTCAGGAGTAATCTTTTTCTAAGATTAAAAGAGAATTGGACTATCCTGTCAAAAAGTCCTAAATTGCCAGTTCCAAGATATTTGATCTGGCTTTCGTATCTCAAAGAAGGAGTTGTAGCGTAAATATTTCTTGCTTTCAGGTATTTTCTGTAATCAAAACCAGCAGGATTAGACAAGGCTTTCGGAGTTGAGATTGTGGAATTTATTTCCACTCTGTCACCATAACTCATATAAAAATAATAGTTGCCAATTCCAGGATAAACTTTTGACCTTATATAGCCCGTTTTACCTTTAAGTTTAATTATTTTTTCAGGTTCATTTTTAGTTCTTGTAATAATTTCATCAGGTCTTATATCAATATAACAGAATTCTACTCTATCGTCAGGGTCTCTTATAATTGTTCCTCTTATGATTGTTTTTTCATTAAAGGATTCATTTAAGTATTTTGTTATATGATATTTTGAAGATGTATCTGTTACATTGAAGTATCTTATTATTCCGAATAGGAAAAATGATAGACATAAATAAAAAAGTGTCTTTGTTTCTTTACCTCTGATTTTGAAATGAATACCAATTAAGAAAAAAAGTAGGGTAAAAAACCAGAATAGAAAATTAATTTTTTTGTAAGGTAAATTCTGTAGAAAAATCATAGATATGGCAATACCTATGATAAAAGAATAGCAAATATAGGTGAGCAATTTTTGTGTCTTTACATTAGAATTCATTTTTTATTTTTTTTCAATATTGCTGGATTTATTTTTGAATGATTCTGAAGTGACTGCTGAGTAATAACTTTTGTTAGTCTGATATATTTTTGGTATTCTGAAATTAGGATTTGCAAGAATTACAATTAGACCGACAAGAATTGAAAAAATAACCATAAAAATAAATGTTTTTGTTGCGGCATCCATAAATATTGTGAGATTTTTGAAAAACCTTGTAGTTGCCTGATTTATCAGGCAAAAATATGCTCAATAAATTACTTGTCCGCTGTTTTTTTAACGGGAGCAACTGCAAAATATTTCATCAATAACTTTCATTATATATACTATAAAAATAGGTAAAAGTCAAATTGTCGAATCAAATAGTTATGTGAAGATAAGTTCGGAAATTTTATTGTTGGGTATTTCCTTCTGGTGTGAGTTATATTCAATAACCTGCTTAAAACACCTATAGATTGCTTACTAATCAGGAGGTCGGCAACAGCCCCCATGTTGACATTACCAAGTTTTTTATTTTTGTGTTAAGAATTTCCTTGGCAATTTCAAAATAAAGTTAAGATTTTTTTCTAACAATTTTTTATCAGAATTATAACTTAATATATTTTTTGCCTCATCAAAAGTTAGCCATTTGGTTTCTAATATTTCCCAGACGGGTTCTTTGACTTTCTCAACAGGAGTCATTAAAAACCATTTGACTGTTTTTTTTACAAGGCGTTCTTTATCTTTGAACCAGTATTGAACAGTATCCAATTGAGTTTGAATTTTACATTTATAACCTGTCTCTTCTTCAACTTCTCTTAAAGCGGTCTCTTCTGCTTTTTCTTTTTTTTCTATGTGCCCTTTTGGGAAAGTCCAGACCTCTTTTCCTTCAAGATTTTTGGTCTTTATAAGAAGGACTTTGTTGTTTTCTACTACAATACCGCCTGCAGAAAATTCGAAATCAACTTTTTTCTTCATCTAAAAAAAACATATTATAAATTTTTTCAGATATTATTTTTTGAGTTGTTTTAAAATTTGTAATTCAATGCTTTAGCGTTGACTATAATGTTTTTGTATTAATTTCCATCTATTTTAGAAAATAAAACCCTTCGTTTCACTCAGGGTGAGGTTCTTGAATTCGTCAATGACTTCATTTTTTTCAATGGTAAAACCTTGACTATGCTACGCTGTCAGATTTTTATGGTTTATATGGATTCAATTTCCTTAGCAATTATAATTGCTTCTGCTACTGAGCGAATGGGCTTGCGGGTATCCATACTTTTTTTCTGAATTTTTCTATATGCCTCTTCTTCTGATAAATTATATAATTTCATCAAAATCCCTTTCGCTCTTTCAACCAGTTTTCTTGTTTCAAGTTCTTCTTGAAGAACTTTTGACATAACAAGCAGATTTGCATTTTCTATTACGATTGCTGCCTGATTTGCAACTGAAACTATAGCAGAGATTTCTGAATTAGTAAATTTATGATAAAACGAGGTATAACAATTTAATACACCTATTACCTTGCCCTTTACATGTAATGGTACACAGAGTAATGATTTTAATCCAAGTTTTTTTGCTATATCTTTATATTTATAGTCAGGTTCTTTCAAAACATCATAAACAACGCGTAGTTTATTTTCCTTTGCAACTTTTCCTACTACGCCTTCTCCGACTTTTATTGGCTTTTTTGTGTTGTAAAGTTCATTCATACTTTGTGTTGCATACATTTTAAGTTCATTTGTTTTTTCATCAATAAGCATTATAGAACATATTTTTGACTTCATTACCTGAGCAGTCACAGTTACAATAAGTTTTAATATATCTTCAAGATATAAGTCAGAACTTATTGCTTTACTTATTTCTAACAGTCCTTTTAGAAGTTGTTTTTCTTCAGTTTTTCTTGCCATTCTATTAAATATGATATAAATTTTAAAAGACAAAATCAACTTGATTGTTTGATATAAGTTTTGTAATATAAAATTATTGAAATATTCTGTAGTTGCCTGATTTATCAGGCTAAATAGTAGAAATTTCTAATCTGCTCAATAAATTGAGCAACTACAAGACACTTTTTAAATGGTTTCAATATAATTTAGAGACAGAGTATAGAATTTTTTTAATAAAAAGTTTCACCGTTACTATATAAGTTAGGAGTCAACAGGTAATAAATGGATAAGATGAACAAAAACAAACTTGGATACTTTGAAGGTATAATTTCAATCATAATAAACTCTGTCCTTTTTTTTATAAAACTCTGGGTGGGATTGCTCACAGGTTCAGTTGCTATGGTTGCAGATGCCTGGCATACTCTTTCAGATTCTTTAACTTCTGTTGTTGTTGTTTTAGGAGTTTTTGTATCAGGAAAGCCCGCGGATGACCGGCACCCATTTGGTCATGGGAGAGCAGAATCAATAGCATCTATTGTTATAGGCACACTTCTTGTGGTAGTTGGGTTTAATTTTATAGTTGATTCAGTAAAGAGATTGATTAATTTTCAAAAAATAGAATACAGAGCAATTGCTGTTTATGTATTTTTAATTTCTGCTATTATAAAAGAAGGGCTTGCTCAGTTTTCATTCTGGGCAGGTAAAAAAACAAATTATTCTTCTCTTATTGCCGATGGCTGGCACCACAGAAGTGATGCAATTGCTTCAATTATTATTGTCATAGGTGTCTTTGTAAGTTCTAAATTCTGGTGGATAGATGGAACACTTGGAATAATGGTTTCTTTTTTAATAATTTATACTGCCTTCCAGATAGTTTTGAAAAATGCAGGTAATTTACTCGGAGAAAAAATCAGCGATGAACTTGAACCAAAAATACGCAAGATAATCTCTGAATTAACCCCTGAAGTTACTGATGTTCATCATTTTCACATCCACAGGTATGGTGACCACACTGAACTCACATTTCATATATGCCTTTCACCAAAAATGAAACTTGAAAAAGCACACAGAATTGCAGACCTAATTGAAGAAAAAATAAGAAGTGATTTCAAGATTGAGGCAACTGTTCATATTGAACATCAGACTGAGGATAGTGTCTCTTGATAATCTATGTTATTAACTTATATTTTCTGCACTGTATTTGGCAAATAATCCTGTTTTAAGACAATAATTGTATGTGAGATAAAAAATAAACCAGCAGATACCAAGATATATAAGCGCAAGAAGAAAACTCAAAGGGAAATTCAAAATAGATACTGGTTTTGATAAAACTATTGTTCTTAGAGATTCAAAAATATAAGATGCAGGTAAAACCCGAGAGATAAACTGCATCCAGCCAGGTAAAATCTCTACAGGATAAAAAATTCCTGCAAAAGGAGAAATAACTGCCGGCAAAGGCCAGATAACCCATTCTGCTGAAGGTCCAAAACGAAGTATAACAGATATAGAAAGTATTCCAAGAGATATACCAAAAATAAAAAGGACTATTAGGAAGTAAAAAATCATAAAACCATAATTCAGAAGTTTTAAATTGAAAACAAAACATGCTATATATGACATTATACATAGTGCAATAGACCCAATAATAAGACTTGACAAAAGTAATCCTGCCAGATATTCCCACAGTAAAATTGGACTGCAAAAAAGATTTACAAAATTTCTTGACCAGACATCTTCTAAAAATCCCATGGCTACACCATGCATTATTCTTGTAAAAAAATCCCAGAAAAGTATGGCACCCAATAGAAGTTGAACAAAATCAAATTCTGGCTTGGTTATTTTATTTAGATAATGTGTAAGAAAACCCCATAAAAATATATCTACTGTTATCCACAGAAAAAGGGAAATAATTCTTGAATAATTTGAACGCATTAGATAAAATTGCCTTAAGACAATTGCCCATATATGTAGAAAATTCATAATGATGTAACCTCCTTAATTTTCAAGAGGTTGTTTACTAAGTGAAATAAAAAGTTCTTCAAGATTTTTTTCTCCATATTCTTTTGGTAAAGCAGAAGGATTTCCTTCAAGTAATATTTTTCCATAAGAAAGAAATATAACTCTATCACAGACTTCTTCTATCTCATGCATATTGTGAGATGTCCATAGGACCCCACATCCTTTTTCTTTTGTAAAGTCTTTTATAGTTTTACGAATTTCTCTTGCTACTGAAGGGTCTAAAGAAGCAGTTGGTTCATCAAGGAGAAGTAAATTTGGAGAGTTTAATATTGCTTTTGCAAGGCCAACTCTTGTTTGTTCACCTGAAGAAAGTAATCCGGTTTTGATATTGCGGAATTTTTCTAGAGAGAATTGTACTATTACTTTCTCTAATAATTTTCCTGCGTGCTTTATTCCATACAAAAGGGAAAAAATATAGAGGTTTTCATAAACTTTTAGATTTCCTGGCAGAGGGGCATAACTTGCAAAAAAATTTACTTTATTCAGAATTTGCGAGCGAAATTGTTTTAAGTTCATACCATCTATTATGACTTCTCCTTTGTCTGGTTTTAGAATTCCTAAAATTATGTTTATTGTTGTAGTTTTGCCTGCGCCATTTGGCCCAAGAAGTCCTACTATTTCATTTGGATAGATACTGAAAGAAACATCCTCTATCGCTACCTGTCCATTATAACTTTTGCTTAAATTATTGACTGAAAGAATTTCTTTCATTTTTTGAAAAAGATTTTTAGCGGAAGTTTTTATTATTTAGTGTACGAAAAAATCTGAAAAAATGTCAAAAAAATTAGTTTGTTATTTTTAGATTGGATGAAAAAGTGTTCTTTTTATATTTTTCTGCTATCATATGCCCAATGTAGTAAGGCTTGCCTTTGTTTCCTTCTACAATTCCAATCGCCATGCTTACAATTTTTTTAATCTGAGCAATGTGTCGTCTCATTGCACGCCATCTTTTAATCTGTCTTAAGTCATCTTCATGCCTTCTTCCAATAAAATAACGGCAATACCATTGGAACCAACCCCTTGGATCATCTGGATGAATTCAACCTTTTTTGCGCCAAACAGATAAAGGTTGACTTGCATTTATTCCAAAGAAATTTAATTTTGGATCATGCTTTTCTGAACACAACTTTGCCTTAATAAACCAGCTCTTTGGAAATTCATTTTTACAATCAGTCATATATTTACCACCAAAAACACCGAGTTCAAGCATTTTCTTTGGAGTCAATTCAGGCTTGAAATCAGGATGAAAAATTTGCCCCATTGGCTCCGTCAAAAAATAAACATAATTCTTTTGCATTTTATCATTTACACAAACTTTTTTTCTTATGTTCTCTTTTGTTGTGAGCGAGGGAATACTTTTGGGTACTTAAAAACGACAAACTTTATAAGAATTGGTGGTGTCTTTCAAACTATGTTAGAACTTTTTCCAAAAATAATTAAACAAACTTAATGACATAAAATCAAGGTTAGAAATTTTAGAAAAGATATTTTTTGAGATAGCAAAAACTTACCCAACTTCTGCTGAAAGCAAAGATCCATTTCAACTAACCGTTGACAGAACCGTTTCTCTTATTTATCCTTTCTCCATTCAATATTAGTTCTGTTAACTATTTTATTTAGTAAAAAAATCAAAAATAGTTTTTTAAATTTTATTTATTTTTATTACTTCACTTAAAAAGTTCGCGGGTTTCGCGTGTATACGATGTTTGGACACTGGGTATAATATACCAACGGCTTAAAACAAAAGATAGATGAGTCTAAAGAGTTAATGCCCGAACCCAACACTTTTTTATTTTTCTAATTCGGGAGGTTCTTCTTCCTCCTCTGTGGCCGTTAATGTGACAAGCAAATGTTTCGGCAAAAATACTGCGTTTGCTATTAATGTTGGGATAACAGCACTTCCTATAACCACTGCTACTAAATATGAATATTGGTCTTTTGTGATGATATTGTGCGATAAACCATAAAGAGCTGAGATTGTTCCAAATGTAAGACCAGTAGACATTAATAAAGTATAATACCACGTTTCTTTTTTATTGTTTTCTCTGAAATGTTTAATTATAGGATAAAGCCCAAATATTTTTGATAATACTTTCCCAGCTGAAAGAATTATAAATATCACCGGCGCTGATATAACAGCCGGAATTGACACTAAAACTCCTGCTCGTAAAAAATAAAATGGTGTCAAAAATCCAATAGTTAATGTTCTGATTCTTCGTATAAAAAAATTATCTTTGCTTATTGTACCTGCAAGTACCATTCCAACAATGTAAGCGGGCAAAACTGCTTCGCTTCCTGCCCACAACGCTAATGCTCCAAGTCCGAATAAAAGAAACAGTATCCATTTTGTTCTTATCGCAGCCGTTCTGAATCCGTAAGTGCGTGTTAAAAAAGAAGTAACTGAAGGTATTATGAAAAAAGCAAATCCAGAAACGATAATAAAAATAACTGTCTTATAGTTAAAAGGGGCAAATATCAGCCCAAGAGCAATCACGGTCCCAAGATCATTTATGAAACATGACCCCAAAACACCTTTGCCAAACTCCGTTTTGTTGAAACCGTATTCCAACATTACAGCATACACAACTGCCATTGATGTTGTTGATAATGCTATTCCTGCAAGTAAGCTGGCTTGCCATTCCCAGCCAAGCACAAATCTTGCCAGTAAAGTACAACCAATAAATGGAGCAAAAAATCCCATTAGCCCAATAAATGATGATTCTTTTAATTTTGCTTTCAAAGAATCTGGGTCTAATTCAGCTCCAGCTAAAAATGTTAAAAGTATTGCTCCGCTAGCAGCAATAAATTTTAGCCACTCGGAATCTGTTTTCAATACATCGACACCAAAAAATTGTGTAGCAATATAACCAACGATTGCACCAATACAAATTTCCATCAAAGCCATTGATATTTTCAATCGACTGGCTAAAATGGTAGATAGTACGGCTAATGCAAGCCATATTGTGGAGATAAAATAAATTTCTAACATAGGGTCCTCCTCATAAGTTATTTTTTGGGTAGAAGTCATTAGCCTGTTGGCAATTATGAGGGAGACTTCATTCCCTATGTTTTGTGTTCAGAGTAATCTTTTGTAAATATTTTTTCAATAATTTTAGTAAGTGCTTTTGAGTAACCAAATAAAACTATAAAAACTTTTTTTCTTATATAAAAAAAATCAAACCTTTTTCAAGATTTGGTAATGAAAAATAATAGGACACGGATAATTATTTTAATAACACTTTTTCAATTCCAAATTAGTTCAATCAAAACCTGATATTGGATTCAATTTTATCTACTTAAATTACTTACCCCAGTCCCCATTTACACAATTTGTAAGAATTGGCGGAGAGGGAGGGATTCGAACCCCCGATGACCTCAAAAGGCCATAGCGGTTTTCAAGACCGCCCGTTTCAACCGCTCACGCACCTCTCCTTAATTTCTTGTCTTAAGTATATCAAAGTTCAAAAGAAAAATCAAGAGAATCTATAACTACTATCAAATAGTTCTTGATTTTACCCTTAAAATATAGTAAACTTTGAATATGCTATTCTTGAAATTAAGATTTATTTTTTCCTACATTTTAGCAGGATTTTTAGTTCTGTTACTTACCCTAAAATCAAACATTCCTTTAGGTGTTTTGGTTATTCTTATTTTTGTGATTTCTGTTTTGATAAGTGTTATAACTTTTTCTTCAATTATAGAAGCATATAAAAGATTTTATCTAATTCTTGAAAAAAATTGGCTCCGGTTACTTAAAACTTGAAAACAATTTAAATTCATTTAATGTTATTGAAAATTTGACTGAATCCATAGAGCGTACTTTAAATGGTTTTTGTTCTTTAATTGACATCTCAAGAATGCTAAGTAATGAAAAATCCCTTGATAAACTTTTAAATCTTATTATACAACAGACAACAGAACTTATGGGAGCAGAAAGGACCACTCTTTTTCTATATAATAAAGACAGAAAAGAATTGTGGAGTTATATAGCACAAGAACTTGAAATAAAAGAAATTCGTTTACCGGTTGGAAGAGGAATTGCTGGATATGTTGCAAAAACAGGGAAAATAGTGAATGTCCCGGATGTCAAAAAAGATAGCAGATTTGACCAGACATTTGACAGTATTACTGGTTTTAAGACAAGAAATGTTTTATGTGCTCCTATGTTTGACCACAAAGGAGAAATTCTTGGAGTTATTCAGGTTTTGAATAAACGCAGTGGTAATTTTAGTAGTTATGATGAATCTCTTCTTACTGCTCTTTCCGCACAGGCAGGAGTTGCTATAGAAAATGCTAAACTTTACGAATCACATGAGAATCTTTTCAGAAGTTTTATAAAGACAATTGCTTCTGTTATTGATGCAAGAGATCCTGCTACAAGAGGGCATTCTGAAAGGGTAGCAAGATACTCAGTCGCATTAGGTAAAGCGATGGGGCTCAAAGATGAAGAAATCAGTATTCTTGAATCTGCTGCTATTTTACACGATGTTGGTAAAATATCTATACCCGATGAGATTCTTCTAAAACCAGATACATTTTCCGAAGAAGAATACGAAATAGTCAAAAAACATGCTCTTTATACAAAAGAAATACTGGACAAAATTTATTCTTTTTCAGATTTAAAAGAAGTTCCACTTATTGCTGCAAGTCACCATGAGCGTTTAGATGGTAGTGGTTATCCATATGGTCTGAAAGAAAAAGAGATTTCAATATATGGAAGAATTATAGGTGTAGCAGATGTCTATGATGCTCTTGTTTCCTATGACCGACCTTATAAGTCATCTGTATCAAAAGAAGAAGCACTTGAAATTTTGAAAAAACAATCTGAAGAAAACAAACTTGATAGGGAGATAGTAAATGTTTTTATAAAAAACAAATTATATGAACTTGAAAGAAGAGAATATGTAAGAATATCAGTTGAACTTTCTTTAGAATATAGATTTCTTGCACCGGAAGAATATAAATATGAAGTGATATCTGGAAGTAAAACCAAGGACATAAGTGCAGGTGGACTTTTATTTGAGACAAAAGGGCCCATATCTGTTGGTAGTTTCCTTGAAGTAAAAATATATCTTAATGATTTTAGTTTTATTTCAATTGCAAATGTTGTTAGAAGCGTAAAAGTCAAAGATAAGTATCAGATTGGTATAAAATTTATAAACTTAAGTAAAGAAGCGAAAGACAAACTCAACAAATACTTAATTGAATTTGAAGAAGAAACTTCTAAAGAGACGCTCTATGTCAATAGGTAATTAAAAAAATTCTTTGTTTTGGTCTTTTTTATGGTGCCAAGTAATTAAAGTTCTGACGATAATCACCATATTTTTGCTCTTTGAGATATTTCAACAAGTGGCG
>Ga0207433_10008352_pt1 | contig 16897 bp, 13 predicted proteins | sample YelNatPaOPGAMG01_FD_187559 | JGI IMG/M metagenome (GOLD analysis project Ga0207433, IMG submission 187559) | Hot spring thermophilic microbial communities from Obsidian Pool, Yellowstone National Park, USA - OP-RAMG-01 (SPAdes) (version 3) | ecosystem: Environmental > Aquatic > Thermal springs... | reverse complement strand
CTACCAGCCTTATCTGGCCCTCATGCTTCTCGTCCCTGGGTAACACTATTGAAATCACTCTCGGAGGCTAAACTTAATGAGTTATGATTTTGTCTCTCTTCACCCTCCTTACCGCCAAATTTTTGACTGTAACCACGGCACTAACTTTTTTGACAAAGCTTCATCTTGATAATACAATCGAGAATAAACTGTCCCTTTTTTAGGTTTACCGATCATCATGAGGCAATCAATATTATGCCGTAACAAAAATTCCCGGCGTGAGATGTTCCCTTGCAGAATGAAACCAGCACCAATCAGATTGAACCGCGCATCTGGAATACCTGGTCCACAGTTGGACTAAGTATCGTAATATTCATCATATTTTCCACAATCCAGGTTATCACGCACCTGATCGTGGCAGTATTGAATTTATCCCCGCTATCCAGCGCAAGTATCCGTGATCTGCTGGAAAGCCTGTCCACCGACGGGCTGGCAATTTCCATATCTACTATCGTTGCTGCACCCGTGGGGATTCTCATGACCTTCCTGTTCATCAAAATGCGCCGCGGATTAAGTGTATCGGAATACCTGGGGCTGAAATCCTTCAGCAAAAAAACGCTTCCCTGGCTCCTGCTGATACCGATTGGCCTGACTGCCATTGTTGAACTTGTCAGTATCTTTGTTGCCGAACCGGAAGATTCCGGATTCATGATGGAAGCTTATAAGAACAGCGTGTTTCCCGCTCTCTTCTGGATTTCAGTGGTTATTTTTGCACCAGCCTTTGAGGAGGTGCTTTTCCGCGGGTTCATCTTTAAAGGACTGATGCGATCCAGAATCGGTTCCGCCGGTACGGTAATTCTCACGTCTCTGGTCTGGTCTCTATTCCATTTTCAATATAATCTAAGCGGAATCGCTCTGGTGTTTATCATCGGACTGATTCTCGGTGTTGTTCGGACTAAAACAGGTTCGTTGTGGGGGCCACTCATTATCCACTCAATCTGGAACCTGTTACAGATGTTATTACTGGTTCTGTACCTGAACGTTCCTCAATAAATCGGAACTTGAGGACTGATTTCTACGATATGCAAAGCCTGTACACGCAGGCTACTTCTGGTCAGCAGGAAAGACTGGCGGACTGGAAATAAACTGAATGTGTTTGCTTAAAGCCTCCCGGTTTGGCACCTTCTTCAATCCCAGCAGTACACTAACTCGATCCCAGACCAGACCGGCAATTTCTTCACGGCTAGCGGAAGCATCCAGCATTAACCAGCGACGAGAGTCTTGCATCGCCAAATTATGAAAACCTTCTCTAACCCTGCGATGAAAGTCAAGGTCTTCGCTCTGGAAGCGGTCCCTGATGCCATCCTCCTTTCTGGAGAGCCCGATATCCGGCGCTATGTCAAGCAGGAAGGTTAGATCAGGTGTCAGACCCTGAGAAGCAACTTTATTGATTTCCTCAACAACCTCAAGGTCCAATCCTCTACCGTAATGCTGATAAGCTATGGTGGAATCGGTAAAACGATCGCAGATCACAATTTTACCCTCTGCCAGCGCAGGTTTGATTACCTGGTTAACCAGTTGCGCACGTGAAGCGTTAAAAAGTAACAGCTCCGTTAAAGGGAGAATGGGTATATTCCGGGATTCCTTGAGCAACCGCCTAATTCGCTCACCCACCTGAGTGCCACCGGGTTCATGAATCAGAATCACAGGAATATTTTGCCTGATCAGCCTGCGACAAAGCGCTTTTGCCTGAGTAGTCTTGCCACAGCCCTCACCACCCTCAAATGTAATGAACAGGGACATAGAAGTTATTTGACTCCCGGCTTAAAAATGCGCACCCGCCGGTTTGGATCCTTGCCGGTGCTCTCAGAAGGGAGGTCATTTTGCTCGGCGATGAGGTGCTGCAGACGACGGATATAGGCACTCTGCGGACGTAATTCAACTACATCCTCCCCATTTTTTACCTGATTCACCGCCGATTGGGCTTCTTCCAGCGCAGCAGTAATCGGATCGGTATGATCTACCGATGGATAAACAGTATTTAGTAATTGTCTGATTTGATTTGGAGTATTGCTTTTCAAAACATAGATCGGGATATTTGCTGCTTCAGCATCAATAATCTTCTGGGGACGTGAACGGTAATAAGCCTTCGAAGTAATAAAGATATTGGCTGCCTCAGGATTATTCACAATATCCAGGCTTAACTGCATTTCGCGGGCGATCTGCTCAAGTTTTGCCCGGTTAACCCCGAAAAGATACAGTTTGGGCTGCTTTTCGTCCTTGGCTCTTCTGCCTTTTAATGCGCTTTTCTTCTCACCAATAGCAGCAGGCACTGACTTGGCTTTTCTGATTTCTCCGTTCTCATCGACCCACCGAATTTCAGTTTCCAGCGGATGACCGCGCAAAATAGCATCCACGGCTTCACTCACATCCGGATGAATGGCCACCCTGTCCCGATCCTGGATTTCAACCACGATATTAAAAGTCGGCGGTGCCATCCGCTCCAAAATGGATTTCTGGGTACCGCGACGCTTAGCTTCTTCATCACTTAAGGTTACGGTTTGAATGCCACCGATTAAATCAGCCAGCGTAGGATTTACAATCAGGTTTTCCAGAGTATTTCCGTGAGCCGTTCCGATTAACTGCACACCCCGTTCAGCAATAGTCCTGGCAGCCAGAGCCTCAAGCTCGGTGCCTATTTCATCAATCACAATAACCTCGGGCATATGGTTTTCCACCGCTTCTATCATTACCGCATGCTGCATTGAAGGTGTGGGAACCTGCATGCGACGTGCCCTGCCGATGCCGGGATGGGGAATATCCCCATCTCCAGCGATTTCGTTCGAGGTATCAACGATCACAACCCTCTTGTGTAATTCATCTGCCAGGACACGGGCAACTTCTCTGAGCATGGTGGTTTTACCAACGCCCGGGCGACCCATCAGGAGTACACTTTTCCCCGATTCTACCAGATCCTGGATAATTTTGATGGTGCCGTAAACTGCACGCCCAACCCTGCAGGTTAAGCCAACAATGGTTCCCTTACGATTGCGGATGGCGGAGATGCGGTGCAGTGTTCGTTCGATCCCAGCCCGGTTATCATCGCCAAAACTGCTGATATGGGAAACAACATACTCCAGATCCAGTTCGGTAACTTCCTGCTGAGTGATAACCATTTCCCGATTGAAGAATCGTGCTTCGGGGGTTCGTCCCAGATCAAGTATCACTTCAACGAGTTCGCTGATGTCTTCCTGTTGATTTAAAATCTTGCTAATATGCTCGGGGAGTACATTAATTAAAGCACTGAGATCATCAGTTATAACCTTTTGCAAACTATCCTCCATCCGCCTGAAACCGGCTACCACCCTCTCCTGGCAAGAAGCTCTTCTGCTGGAATTTGTTTGATATCCAGCCCTACCATGGCTCCACCCAGATTTTTAGAAACCTCAGCAATGATTTTGGCATCCTTATAATGTGTGGTTGCTTTAACTATTGCCTTAGCCCTGGCTTCGGGATTTTCCGATTTGAAAATGCCGGAGCCCACGAAAACCCCATCAGCTCCAAGCTGCATCATCAGGGCAGCATCTGCTGGAGTTGCTATTCCTCCGGCTGCGAAATTCACCACCGGCAATTTCCCCGTGCGATGAACTTCTTCAACCAGCTCAAACGGAGCACCGAGTTCCTTGGCTACCGTCATGAGCTCTTCTTGAGGCGTATTAACCAGCCGCCGAATTCCATCCATCACAGCACGCATGTGCCGGACTGCTTCAACCACATTCCCGGTACCGGCTTCCCCTTTGGTACGTATCATTGCTGCACCTTCTCCAATGCGCCTTAAAGCTTCTCCCAGGTCACGGCAACCACAAACAAACGGGACTTTGAAATCATGCTTCCAGATATGATAATTCTCATCGGCAGGAGTTAATACCTCCGATTCATCGATAAAATCAACCCCGATGGCTTCAAGAGCCTGCGCTTCAACGAAATGCCCAATTCTGCACTTTGCCATTACGGGAATCGAAACGGCTTTCATAATGGCTTCCACGATAGATAGATCAGCCATGCGGGCTACACCACCTGCAGCCCTGATGTCTGCCGGGACTCTTTCCAGTGCCATGACCGAACACGCCCCGGCTGCTTCAGCGATTTTTGCCTGTTCTGGATTTACCACATCCATTATGACCCCGCCTTTAAGCATCTGAGCAAGTCCAGTCTTAACTTTCCATGTCCCGCTTTCCATGTTCAAACATCCTCTATAACAGAAAATTTACCCGATCAAGATTTATTCTACTATTGTTTATATGCTTTATCAACCAGTCTGCCTTGCCTCATCCCTGATAAAATACGGTTAAATAACGTATAATTTTTAGTAAACTGGACAACAGGAGGTCAAACTTTATGCCGGTTCCTTTTTTCACCAACTGGTCTGCCCCGATGCCTTTCCACAAAAAATTGCTTCTGGCTTTTCGGAATAACTGGATCAAGATTGTTAAGAGACAGCGCTGTTGCGGACACCCCGGTGAACCGGGCTGCTGACAGGCTGCACCACCATCTCCTGGTTCAGGAGAGAGTTCCGCTCACAATCACACGCACGATCATTGATAGATAGAGCCGGTAGCAGCAGGCAGTTTGAACGGGAGTATAAAAGATTTAAACAGGGGCTTGACTAACTTTCAGACAGTCTGTAATATAAACGACATAATATGTTTTTATCCCTTTTCTGAATTGTTCGTATATGTGGATTATATCAACATTTCATTAATGAATTTTCAAGTGATATAATAAATACGCTTGTAAAACGAGCTGAATATGCTGGTCAGGCAACTCTGAAACCGTACCACAAATCGGAATTAAATTTTGATTTTAATAATATCAGGGAGAATACCTGAAAAATATACCCTGTTGCGAGGATAATATGAAAATGAAAGAAATCAAAATCAACGACATTGACTACGACCTCTGGTTACTGCTGAGCAACACCCATTACAGGATCAAGAGGATCAGAGCCAAGGAATTAGCCCGCTACGGGATATCCCCTGAGCAGGCTGGCATCCTATTCTTTATTCGATCCAGCGGAAATAATGCCATGCCGATCGAAATTTCACGCTGGCAATTGCGTGAACCGCAGACGATCACCTCCATTCTTGACCGAATGGAGAAAAAAGGGCTGATCAAGAAAAGCCGGGATGCGCAACGTAAAAATGTATTGCGCATTTCATTAACGGAAAAGGGCAACGAGGTACTTAATAATACCGAAAAGCTGGAGACGTTCCATAAAATAATGTCCGTACTTTCAGAAGAGAAAAGAAAGATTTTACGCGATATCCTGACAGAATTAATGAGTGCAGCTAAAAAGCATAGCCGCACCCTGATCGAACCGCTTGAGGAATCGGAATATTAATCCTTTCTATTTCACGCGGTTTTACCGGTTAAATTAAAAAGTTCGATCGCATTACGGCTTGTTTGCAGGGCTATTTGTTCTGGAGTTGTCTTTTTTATTTGAGCCAGCGTATTTACGGTGAAAACTGTATATGCTGGCTCATTTCTTTTTCCCCTGTACTGCTGAGGTGGAAGGAAAGGACAATCTGTTTCAATTAATATGCGGTCAGCAGGAATACTGCTTAAGGCATCGCGCAGCGCCATTGAAGAAGGATAACCTGTGTATGCTCCCACGGAAATGAAAAATCCCCTGCTTATATACCATTCGGCTAATTTTTCATCTCCGCTAAAACAGTGCAGTACACCCCTGTACCTGTTTTCATCTAACGGATATTCAAACGCCCATTCATCAATAATGGGCATTATCACATCTTGAGCCTGCCGGCAGTGGATGATGACCGGCAGGTTGAGTTCTCTGGCTATCTTAAGATGCCAGCCCAGGACCCGCTTCTGTGCAGTTGCGGTATCCTTGCTCCGGTAGAAATCCAGACCGGTTTCTCCAACAGCAACTACCCGCGGATGTTTTGCCAGTGTCAACAATTTCTGATAATCATCCTCTTTTGCCCGATGAGCTTCCTGAGGATGAATCCCCACAGAAGCCAGAACACACTCGTATCTCTCAGCCAGTTCGATAGCTTTCTGGCTCGATTCACAATCAATACCGATGGTATTGATTAAAGCCACTCCGACAGCCTGAGCCCTTTGAATTACCTCATTGCGATCCTGATCAAACTGCTCCATGTCCAGATGGGCATGTGTATCAATAATTTGTAAATTCGCCATAATTCAATTTCCCCGTACAGATTACTCCTGTCCAGATTATATCTATCTGATCGGAAACCGGCAAACTCCAGTAATTATATTAATGACCATTCCATTTATAACACCAAGCTTTGTATAATGAAAATGATTCTATTTTCATTCTCAAACTGCGGAGGATCACGCCAGTAACAAACAAGACAGAATGGTATCAGCTACCGGTTGAAGCTGTCTTCCAGTCCCTGCAATCCAGCGAGAGCGGATTAACTTCAGCCGAAGCCCAGGAGCGGCTAAAAAAATACGGACTGGATGAGCTGATGACGAAGAAGCCCAGTGCTTTAATGCGTTTTTTGCGTCAGTTTAACAGTCCTCTGGTATATGTGCTTCTGATCGCCGCAGCGATAACCGGTATTCTCACCTGGTTTGGCGAACATATGCTGCCAGATACAGCGGTCATACTGGGAGTAGTGATACTAAACGTCATTCTGGGATTCTTTCAGGAAGGCAAAACCGAAGCTGCACTGGAAGCCCTGAGCAAAATGATCGTCAGGGAATGTCTGGTTGTCCGTGATGGTCAGCAAAAGACTATCCTGGCAAAAGAGCTGGTTCCAGGAGATGTTGTAATTCTCAACAGTGGAGATAGGGTCCCGGCTGACCTGCGTCTTTTCTATGCCAGAGATGTGACAGTAGATGAATCCATGCTGACCGGGGAATCCATACCGGTGCATAAAAATACTTTGCCTGTGCCCAGGTCAAATCTCTCACCCAGCGACCAGCAATGCATGGTTTTTAGTGGCACCTTTGTCACCCGCGGTTCTGCGCGGGGTGTTGTAATAGCAACCGGAGAAAACACAGAGTTCGGCAAAATCGCCGCCCTCGTCCAAAAAACCCGCAAGCTCGCCACACCCCTGCAAAGGAAAATCAGCTCTTTCACACGGACGCTGATGGTCCTGATCTTTATACTGGGAGCACTTAATTTTGCTCTGGGGTATTTCTTTGGTTTTAGCCTGTCCTACAGCTTTCTCGCAACCATCGCCCTGATTGTTGCAGCTATACCGGAAATGCTGCCGATGCTGGTTACTTCTATACTGGCACTGGCAGCCTCTGCCATGGCAAAGAGGAATGCTTTGATCCGGCAGCTTCCGGCGGCAGAAACACTCGGCAGCACCACGGTGATTTGTTCGGATAAAACTGGGACTCTAATCAAAAACGAGATGACTGTGGTGCGGATTTTCGCTGGAGATAAAGATTATAGAATCACCGGCATTGGCTACCAGCCTGATGGAGAATTCCATCTTGCCGACAGGGTGATCGATGTCTCAAAGGAAAACATACTCCAGGAGACTTTGAAAGCCGGTCTACTCTGCAGCAATGCTACTTTAAGAAATAACAACGGCAGGTATGAAATTGCCGGCGATCCCACGGAAGGTGCCATTGTCGTTGCCGCTACTAAAGCCGGTATCATAAATAACAGCACTAGATTGGATGAGATACCCTTTGAATCGGACAGGATGTATATGGCTACTTTATATCAGGATTCAGGTTCAAATATTCTATATGTCAAAGGTTCAACTGAGGTTATCCTGAGAATGTGCTCCAATTACCTCTCCGATTCCGGCATCAAACCTCTCGACAGCCGGGCTATTCTGAATAAAGCGCATGAAATGGCTGCTGAAGGCTTACGTCTGATTGGAATTGCTTTTAAAAAACTGCCCCCGGATCAAACCAGCATCGAAATTGCCCAGTTAAACGAATTAACCTTCCTCGGTCTGGAGAGCATGATTGACCCACCACGCGAGGAAGTGATCGAAGCGGTTCAAAAATGCAAAAAAGCCGGCATAAAGGTAGTGATGATCACCGGCGATCACGCCATTACCGCCAGGGCAATTGCCTACCAGATTGGCATCATCAGCAATCCTGAAGAAAGGGTGATCAGCGGTGAAGAACTTTCCAGAATGAGTGACGAGGCGCTGTATGAAATCGTGGACACGGTTCATGTGTACGCCAGGGTAGCACCGGAACACAAACTCCGCATAGCCCGGCAACTCCAGAGGAGGGGGCATATTGTAGCAATGACCGGGGATGGAGTGAACGATGCACCAGCCCTCAGGGCTGCTGATATCGGTATTGCCATGGGAATTACCGGAACCGAGGTAAGCAAGGAAGCAGCCGCAATGATTTTGATCGACGACAATTTTGCCAGCATTGTCGCGGCGGTCGAAGAAGGAAGGCATGCCTGGAATAATCTTGAAAAAGCAATCCTGTACACTCTGCCCACCAACGGTGGTCAGGCAATGCTGATAATGGCAGGGATACTGCTTGCTCCGTTTGTCGAATGATTCGGTGTGCGGCTTCCTCTGGAACCCATCCAGATCCTGTGGATCAACCTGTTCGATTCAGTGTTTTTAACCATGCCGCTGATGCTGGAACCCAAAGAAAAAGGACTGCTGGATATGCCTCCCAGAGATCCAAAAACCAAACTGGCTAACCGGCTCTTTTTCGAAAGAGTCGGATTGGTATCCTTAATCATGGCCGGTACAGGTTTCCTGATTTACTGGGAGTTTGGACACCATGCACTATCCACCAGCGACATTGTTCTCAGCCAGGCTCAGACTGCCGCCTTCATGAGCATTATTTTTGTACATCTTGGATACGTGGTCACTGCCCGTTCCATTCGCACATCTGCATTCTCAATTAACCCATTTTCTAACAGGTGGCTGCGCTGGAATCGTGGTTACCGTCGTGGCGGACTTGCTGATCGTCTATCTGCCGTCATTGAATACCGCTTTCCGCACCGTGCCTTTTCCGGCACAATGGTGGATATTTGTCATTCTCGGTCTACCTGCCGGTTTCTTCTTGCCGGAGCTGGAGAAGTTGATCAGAAGGAAAATGGAAAGGAAGAGATAGAAGAATCAATTCTTTCAACTAAATTGCCTTCAAAATGAGAAGATACGGGAAATTCTTTTTAACCCGGAAAATGCACCCATCTGGATAGCTTTTATCAACAATTTGCCGTGCCAGTCAAATGATATTTCTTCTCTCCTGACAAAATCATCCAGCAACGCGGAAGACTTAAGTCTGGAGAAGATTTCATCAATTCGCCTGTTGCTCAGATGTTCATAAAACCGGCGGGCATAATATTCCATCCTCAGCTCTTTCCATAACAGATGTTTCCATTCCTGCTCATACCAGGATAAAACCTTCGCCGAGAAATTTTTTCGGCAAAAAGCACGGTCTATACTGGAGGCTGCTAGGTCTGCACAAAGTAAGCCGAAGTATAAACCACCACCCGTGGTGGGTTTGACCTGACCGGCAGCATCGCCAACTACTATAACTCTTTCACCGTATGTCCTCCGGGCAGGCTTCAAGAAAATACCGCCATAGTTAATCCGGTAATCTCCGGGGACAACCTTACCATTTGAAACGAGTTTTTTCAACCATCTTCTGAGAAATAAACCCGGGGATTTGCGCGCCAGCAAACCAACCAGTCCTCTTCTATTAGAAGTTGGCACTATCCAGCCAAAAAAACCCGGTGCGAGTTCCTGATCAAAATATACTTCTACATCTTCAATACCGTTCAATTCTGCCTCAATCTGGGCTCCTCCGGTGCAAACGGATGGCACAGTCAATCCGATGTTTTTAACCAGGGCTGAGCCAAATCCAGATGCCAGTACAACCACGCTGGCAGACACACTGCGACTCCTCTCACCACCTATCTTCAGATCGACCCCACTGTCTCGCAAGGAAATCGTTTCAACCGGTGAATCGAAAAAATACTCGACCCCCTGTTTCCGTGCTTCATTGACAAGATAATGGTCGAACACTCCACGGTTGGCGATGCAGGCTAACGACTCCGGACGCGAAATCCGGATAGAATTCCCGGAAGGAGAGAAAAAAACGGCAGAATTGACATTTTTAAAGATTACATTGAGAGGAATCGAAAACCTGGTGACACATTCCTGACTGATGATCCCGGTGCAGCAGAATTTTAATCCCGGCTGCGATCTTTTCTCAAATACTGCCACGCGGTAACCTCTGGCAGCTAGCCTGGCAGCAACGCGACTGCCCACAGGACCACCTCCGGCTACGGCAACATCAAACAAAGAAAATCTCCCCTATCGCAAACCAGTTTAAGACAGCAGAATATTTTTCGTTCACCAGTTCGAGAACAGAACCGGTAAAGATAGAACCATTAACATCTGGGGGCTGTGACTCCCAGGTATTGTTCAACAAGAGCCATAGCACAGAATCCGCCGCACATGCTGCAAGCCTTGCCAGCGGAAGCGTGTTTTTGATGTATCTGCCTGGCACGTTCAGGATCAATGGATAAGCGAGCCTGTTCTTCCCAGTCAAGGCGTTTGCGCGCCATGGACATTTTCAAATCCCATTCCCTGGCTCCACGCACACCTTTGACTATATCGGCGGCATGTGCTGCAATGCGTGAAGCAATCACTCCGTTTCTCACATCTTCCGGATCCGGCAATGAGAGATGCTCAGCAGGGGTAACATAGCAAAGGAAATCCGCACCGGCTGCGGCAGCGATTGCTCCACCGATTGCACTGGTAATATGATCATAACCAGCAGCTACATCGGTGACCAGTGGTCCAAGAACATAGAAGGGTGCTTCTTTGCAGAGGGATTTCTGCAGGCGGATATTGGTCTCGATCTGGTCCAGGGGTACGTGCCCAGGACCTTCCACCATTACCTGGACACCTGCTTCCTGTGCTCTCTGTACCAGCTCACCCAGCGTGATCAACTCCTCTATTTGAGCCCTGTCTGTAGCATCAGCCAGACAGCCGGGACGCATGCCATCACCCAGACTCAGGGTTACATCATATCTGCGGGCAATCTCAAGCAAACGATCATATTGTTCATATAACGGATTCTCTCTTTCGTGATAAAGCATCCAGCCGATTAAAAACGCACCGCCTCTGGAAACCACATCCGCCACCCTGTGCTGCTGCTTTAATCTGGCGATGGCTGAGCGGGTTACTCCGCAATGAACCGTGATAAAATCAACCCCGTCGCGGGCATGTTCTTCAATGGCAGCAAAAAGATCATCCGCGGTCATTTTCACCATTGCACCAGTTTTTTCTGCTGCCGCCACGCAGGCCTGATATACTGGAACTGTGCCCAGAGGCAGGTGACACTCGGCCAGAATCGCCCGCCGGATCGCAGTGATATTGCCACCGGTGCTCAAATCCATAACCGTATCCGCTTTAGCTTCTATGGCTATCCTGAGTTTCTGGAGCTCAACATTGATATCACAATAATCTGAAGAAGTTCCTATGTTGGCATTAACCTTGGTTGTGAGCCCCTTTCCTATGCCGCAGGGAATCAGGTTTTGATGGTTAACGTTGGCAGGGATTACTATCGTGCCTTCTGCCAATCCCTGAGAAACAAATTCCACACTCACGCCTTCTCTCTCAGCCACTTTCTCCATTTCAGGAGTAATCTTCCCTGCTCTGGCAGCTTCCAGTTGAGTCATCGTGCAATCTCCTTAAAAATTTAACCAGGGGGTGTCCACCTGAGGCGGATACCTTTTCCCTGGTTAATGGAATTCGCTTCCCTACGCTCGTATTACCGAGATCAGGTTCACGAGGGTTGTCCAGAAATGATCAGGACTCTCAGCCTAGTGCACCCCTAGCGGACAAAATTTATTCAGGTTTTACATTATAGGTATAACATAATCTGATAAAAAAAACAACGCTAACATATTCCGGTACAATTCCCGGAAAGATTTTACGCTCCAGCGCGCCGCCTCTTGATTATAATATTGCTCCTAATTAATCGAAATCAGACCCTGCTTAAGGGCAAGAACAACTGCTTCCGTGCGCGCGTTTGCGTTTAATTTCCGCAGTATTGAGGTCACGTGATTTTTAATGGTCTGTTCACTGATACCCAGCTCAGCCGCAATCTGCTTATTCAGGTAACCCTGACCGATGTATTTGAGAATTTCCATTTCCCGCGGAGTAAGGGGAGATATGAAAGCTTCTGCTTCGGTCCGCCGTGATAGTTCCTGGAACTGCAGTAATACCTGCTCGGCAACCTTGGGACGGGCGGTCAAACTTTCGTTAATCGGATGCTCACCTCTGGCCACCCGCCGGATAGTATCAACAAGCTGTTCCGCGGTAGTTTCCTTGCTCAGATATGAAGCTGCCTGCCCTTTTAAGACTTCAAATAACTGCTCATCGCTCGGATTAGAAGCCAGCACAACAATTGCCACACTGGGAGAATGCAATTTAATCTTGCGTGCAAGTGCCAGCCCGGATTCGGCAGAACCATCTATATCTACCAGTGCAACATCTGGCGGGGTATTATCTACCACCGTCAGCACGCTCTCACTAATTTCAGAAGTCCCCATTACGGTAATATCTGAAAATTCAGAAAGTGAATGCTGGATACCTTTTCGGAACAACGATTGCTGGCTGATAATATAGACCTGAATTTTCTCTGCTTCCATCTTTCCCCTCCGATTTTTATTTGGTCAGATCCCGTTCGTATTTTGCATCATCAGCTTTTTCCTGCTGTTCTTGAGCCTGAATAATTTTGGGAACTACCGCTAAAAATACCTCAACCAGTTTAGGGTCAAACTGAGTACCTGCACCCTTCTTGATTTCCTCTATCGCCTCTGCATAGGAAAATGCTCTCGAATATGTTCGGGGATGGGTCATCGCCGCGAAAGCGTCAGCAATTGCCAGGATACGTGATTCCAGAGGTATTTCTTCCCCCCGCAAACCATCCGGATAACCGGTACCATCATACTTCTCATGATGGTGTAAAATCCCGGAAACGCAGGGAGCTAGCTGACTGGCATGGCTGGCAATTGCCGCTCCCAAATAAGGATGAGCCTTCACGGCTTCCCACTCCTGATTCGATAGTTTGCCCTGTTTGTTAAGGATCTCATCGCTTATGCCAATCTTACCAATATCATGCAATAAAGCACAAGTCCCTAGCCGATTTGACTCGAGTTCATCCAATCCCAGCGCACTGGCAATTGCCATGGCATACTCATGCACCTTCTTAGAATGTGTCCGGGTATAGTGATCGCGGGCATCTACCGTAGCCGCCAGAGCAAAGATATTGCTGAGTGTACTGCTGTCCTGAGGATTAATGTAAGACAATCCCTTCTGCTCCATCGCCAGGCTTCCAGCGGCACATTCGACCCGGTTACCTCCTGCATGCTTTGCACGGTATAGAGCCGTATCGGCGGCAGAAATAATTTCCTCCGGTGAAATGCCGTCAGCCGGCCAGCTTGCAATGCCCAGGCTCATGGTAATCGGTGAAGACGCTATCTCAACCCGTGAAATAATCTGCTGCCTGACACGTTCCGCAACTTTGACCGCTGAATCAACGCCGGTATGCGGCAACAGGATGGCGAACTCATCACCACCATACCTGAAAGCCTGATCCGCCTCCCGGATCGTATGCTTCATGATACTGCCAACCTGCCTTAAAAGGGCATCCCCTACCAGGTGCCCGTAGTTATCATTAAACGATTTAAAGGAATCCAGATCCATGATAATCAGCGAAAAGATGCCTCCATACCGGGAATGGCGCCCTATTTCACTGGGGAGCAACTCATCCAGTGATCGCCGGTTAAGCAAGCCGGTCAATTCATCCACCCGAGCCATGCGTTCTGCTCTAGCATACAGGCACGCATTCTCGATCGGCATAGCAATCTGGGATGCAAGCTGTTCCAGCAGCTTTAATTGACGCTGATTATATGCCATGGGATTCCGGCTGGCAACCACCAGACTACCAATGACCGTATTCGATACTGCCAGGGGAATGTAGGCAATCGATCTGATACCATGCTGAAGATGATACTTACCAGTAGTAAACCGGGCTTCAACGGACAGGTCATAATCCACCATTGCCTTTTTATGGTTAGCAACCCATTCCGTCCCCGTGCCCCTCAAAGGAATACGTTCTCCCACCTTCCAGGCAGAACCAACTTCTGAGGAAATTGCCAGAAAATAAATCTCCTCCCCTTCAATAATCGTAATAGCCGCCCAGTCCACATCTATGACCCGCTTCAATTCTTTAATAAAATTATCATAAATCCGCTGGATTTCCAGGCTGGAAGTGATAATTGCACTGGAACGGTTAATAATGGAGAGTTCTTCTTCACGTTCCTTCAATTGCTCTCTGAGGTATTCTTTTTCCATGCTGACGGCTACCCTGCTGGCGATCTCTTCCAGCAGACTAAAATCTTCCAGCGTATAAATACCATTTTGCTTTTTCCCCAGCAATAATATGCCGATCAGTCTGCCACGGCTGATCAGCGGCAGGAAAAGCCCCGTGTTGTTCCGGGCGATTTCTGTTTTTTCCCGGCTGGTCAGGCTCAGAAACTCCGGTAAAATCTGCAATTGTTCAGCCAGCAGGTACTTTTGCTCACGCTGAAGAAAGGCTACCACCGGATGGTCTCTGTTGAGCCTGAGATCGGAAAATGAATTTGCCTGTTCTTCCGGTTCCACAACCTGAACCACATAATCTTCACTGCTGGAATCCAGGAACAGCAGAACCGCATTCTGGCAGCCAGTTGATTGCACAATCAACTTTAATAACAAACCTGCCTGCTCTTGCAGACTGAAAAGGTGATGGATCTGATTGGAAAAAGCCTTCAATTTCTGCCGTGGATAATAAGTTTGTCCCTGAAGTGCCTGCCCGAGCGCAGTAGAAATGACATCCCTGAACCTGTATATCAGGACAGCCACAATTAATGCCGCCGCAGAATATGCAAACATGGAAGTCAGACTTAAATCAATTCTGAATAGCAGGTGAAATGCGTAGAGCAATATCCAGTATCCCAGCAATGCAATCAGGATAATGCTTAACCAGATCAAACCTCTCCGCAGAACCAGGCGGATATCTATCAGATGGTGACCGACTACGGCATAACTGAGAATAATGGCATTGATGATATTGCCAATATGGCTCAGGGGAATTTCTCTACCGAAAGGTAGGATGGCCGCGATCACAAAAACAGTCAGCATTCCCAGGCTCAGGAGCAGTGTGAAGGTCTGATTGTATACAACCGGATTTTCCTGCCTCCTTAATCTGAGAGAAAAGATATAAACATTTCTTGCCAGCAGGATTACCAGCGGCACAGCCAGAATAATGACCGATCGACCGTAGACGGGGTATAAAATATCACCGGACACCCTCACGCCTTCAGGCAGGTAATTCAGCGCCAGGAGAATGGTAATTACTACCAGAGATCCATAAGCAAACGGAAGCCATCGCCCTTTATCAGGTGGGAAAAAAGATGAGGTAAAACAGTGAAACTGCACCGCCATCAGGATAAAGGCGAAAAGAATTACGCGGAACAGTATTTCACTATATTCGGGGAAAAAATTGCTTCGGAAAATGTAATCTGCCAGGCTCCAGAATATGGCGGCCCCGAGAAACAGCACAAACAGCCTGTGTTGCCTGTTCCAGGGTCGTGTTCCGATCATGGTCACGAGCAATGGAATGTATGCAATTATCGCAAGCAGTGGAATGACTGCATAAATACTCATGTAGTCGCAATTATTGCCTGAATTATGCTCAGTGTCAAGACCCAATCAGGTATTTTAGTCATACCCGGTCTAAATTCCTATACGATCTGCGATTCTTCCTCCCTACTGTAGGAAATGCCCGTAGATGCCAGCAACCTTTCCAGAACTTTTTGCGGTGGATTGAGATGCGGGGGTTTTAAATGTGCCAGATCGGCGCCTTCACTCCGCCTGGCGGAAATGTATCTGGCAAAAGCCCCCGCAGGAAGCAAGGTCACCTTCACCCGGAAATTAATCATGTTGGTCAGGTCATCATGTGCTCGGGAGGTGGTATAGTCGTCTATTTCCGATCTGATAATCTGCTCATAGATAGCCATTTCCACCTGTTTTTCTTTCAAATCAGTCCCTTCGTTTAATTCCAAAAGGATATTAAGTATCGGCTCACCGGGCTTTTTATAAGCTACCCAGTCCCGGTAGGGAATACCAGTATTTTCAATAGCTTCCCAAATTTTTTTCTCGGTCAAACGGATAACCACAAAATCCAGAAGGTCATCCGCTCGTCTAGCGAAGACCATTTGCGGAATCTCAATACCAAGATTCTCATTTTTCAATGAAGTAATGCGGATCATATCGCCGATCCGGTACCTGACCAGAGCTCCTCCATGAAAATTTGAAATTACAATCTCGTAATTTTCGCCGGACTGAACTTCATTGAGAAGAACCGTCCGGGGCTGGTACCTTTTATCCAGTTGCCATTTGAGATATTCTTTTTCCGGAATAAATTCAAGGAAATTCAGATGCGGTATGAATGTCATACTCCCGTAATCCCAGGTCTGGGTAGCAATGACTGAACCCTCGGTGCAGGCATAAATATCCAGAGGATACCTCCCCCATAATGATTTTATTTTCTCCCTGTAAACCGAGCTATCCAGACCACTGGTAATTATCCCCTTTACCTGCCACAAATCAGAGGGCAATATTCTGCGCCGGGCAAGACGCGCTTTTAGAACTCCTCTCGCAACACGCCAGAAAGCACGCGGTCGTCCCAGCAACTGCCTAAAATCTATCTTAACCGCTGATTCACGGAATTGATCCCCCACGATTGAAAGTACCAGTGACAGTCCAAAAAAATAATCCAATCCATTATCCAGTGCTTTTGAAAAACCAGCTTTTATCCTCTCCTCGAAGGGCATCTCTTCAGATTCCTCCAGAGAGGGATA
>Ga0207433_10008351_pt1 | contig 16898 bp, 15 predicted proteins | sample YelNatPaOPGAMG01_FD_187559 | JGI IMG/M metagenome (GOLD analysis project Ga0207433, IMG submission 187559) | Hot spring thermophilic microbial communities from Obsidian Pool, Yellowstone National Park, USA - OP-RAMG-01 (SPAdes) (version 3) | ecosystem: Environmental > Aquatic > Thermal springs... | reverse complement strand
AAAACCAAATTTCTTGGGATGGAAAAGATAATCAAGGAAAAACTCTAGGTAATGGACTTTACATTTTCAAATCAACAATTACCCTACAAGATGGAAGAGTCTTTACAAATCAAGGAAATGTGTATATAGATAGAAGGTAAAAATGTCAAAAAATCAATTTGAAAAATGGAAAGAAATTATAAAAAATTGAAATTAAAAGCGATTGAATTAAGAAAAAGAGGGTTAAGCTATGGCGAAATTAAAAAGAAAATAAATGTAGCAAAGAGTACTTTGAGTTATTGGTTAAAGAGTATTCCTTTAACGCCTGAACAAAGGAAACGGTTTTATACAAGGGCAGTTTTAGCTTTAGCGAGAGGGGCCCAAAGTCAAAGAGAAAGAAGAAAAAGAGAGATCGAGAAAATTATTAAAGAAGTGGAGAAGGAAATTCAATTTCCTCTTTCTTTCGAAACTTTTCGTCTTATTGGAGCTTTTTTATACTGGGCTGAGGGAAATAAAACTAAAGGATTTGAGTTTTCCAACTCTGATCCGACTTTAATAGCTTTTATGGTAAAATGGTTGAAAGAAGTATTAAAAATTCCTCCCGAAACTTTAAAAGCCAATTTGAATATTTATCCACAGCAAAATGAGCAGGAAATAAAGGAATTTTGGTCGCAGTTAACTAGTATTCCTTTGGAAAATTTTGGAAAAAGTTATATAAAACCACTAAGTAAGGGCTATAAAAAGAACAACCTTTATTACGGAACCATAAAAATCAGGGTTCCAAAAGGAACGAATTTGCGATATCGAGTCTTTGGTTGGATAAAAGCGATACTAAAAAATGTATCTCCTAAAGTGGAATCAGTACAGAAGGAATGGAACTCTCTTAGAGAAAAACCTCGCCCAGTTAATATCCGAGATATTGAAATTTCATGCCCCCGTAGCTCAATTGGCAGAGCTGCGCACTCTTAATGCGCGGGTTGCAGGTTCAAATCCTGCCGGGGGCACAAAAAGGTTTGTTTTTTTATTTTCAAAATGGTAAAATGAAAATGAACTATGTTAACACAAGAGGAAAAGGAAAAAATAATAAAAAAATATCAGCTTCATCCCTCTGACACAGGGTCTTTATCTGTTCAGATTGCTCTTTTAACTGAGGAAATTAAAAGATTGGTTCATCATTTAAAATTGCATCCTAAAGATTTCCATTCAAAAAGAGGACTTTTAAAAATGGTGGCAAAGAGAAGGAAGTTCTTGCAAAAACTAAAGAAAGAAGATCCAAAGGAATATAAAAAAATTGTAGAAAAATTGGGTCTTGAATAAAAATATGGTTTTAAAACATGAAGGTCAAAGAGTAGCAGTTTTGATAGATGCTCAGAATCTCTATCACTCAGCAAAAAATTTATATCAGGCAAGAGTGAATTTTAAAGAAGTTCTAAAAACTGCGGTTGCTGGAAGATCTCTAATTAGAGCTTTTGCCTATGTAATTAAAACGAAAAGTGGAGAAGAAAAAAGTTTTATTGAGGCTTTAAAAAAAATTGGAATTGAAATTAGAGAAAAAGAGCTTCAAGAATATCCTGGGGGTTTTAAAAAAGGAGATTGGGATGTTGGAATTACAGTAGATGCGATTAGGGTAAGTCCTTCTGTTGATGTAATTGTATTGGCTTCGGGGGATGGAGATTTCTTGCAGTTAGTAGAATATTTAAAAAATCAAGGAAAAAGGGTTGAGGTAATTGCATTTTCCCGAACTACTTCTTCTAAATTAAAAGAGGCTGCAGATGAATTTTTTGATCTTGAAATTGCTCCAGAAAAATATCTTTTAATAAAGAAAAATGAATCAAGAAGGAAAAAAATTTGAATTAGAAATTGGAAAAGAAAAATTGGTGGTTGAAATTAGAAATTTAGCCGAACAAGCTTCGGGTTCGGTTTTTGTAAAATATGGAGAAACAGTAGTTTTAACAACAGCTGTAGCTGGAGCAGAAGCTGAGGCCATAGATTTTTTTCCTTTAACAGTAGATTATGAAGAGAGGTTTTACGCAGCAGGAAAAATAAGGGGTCCTCGCTATATGAAAAGAGAAACAAGACCTTCAGATGAAGCCATTTGTAATGCAAGATTAATTGATCGAGCGATAAGACCTCTATTTCCTGAAGGTTTTGATAGAGAAGTTCAGGTAGTAACTACAGTTTTGTCTTGGGACGGAAAAAATGACCCAGATGTCTTAGGGGTTTTAGGGGCAAGCTTAGCCCTTTTAATCTCAGATATTCCCTGGAGAGGACCAGTTGGGGTTTTAAGAGTAGGTTTAATTGACGACAATTTTATAATAAATCCCACCTACGAAGAAAAACAAAAAGGAAAAATGGATTTGGTAATTTCTGGTGTAGAAAGAAATGAAGAAATTTTGGTCAATATGCTTGAGGGAGGGTTTGAAGAAGTTGAAGATGAAAAAATCGTTGAAGCTTTCTTGTTCAGTAAGCCTTGGATAAAAAAATTAATTGATTTTCAGCTTGAAATTCAAAAAGTTGTTGGAAAAGAAAAAATCCCTCTAAAGGAAGAAAGGTTAGATCCTGAAATAGAAAAGGAATTTTTAGAACTTTTTGATAAAAAATTGGAAATTGCACTTTTCCAACCTCAGAAAAATGAAGCTAAAGAAAAATTAACTTCTATAAGAGAGGAGGTAATTGAGTTTATTGAAAAAAGAAAACCTGAAGCAAAAAAACTTGCTTTAAAACTTTTCAAAAAGAGAATAGAAAAAATTCTTCAAAAAAATATCATTGAAAAAGAAAAAAGACCTGATGGAAGAAAATTAGATGAAATAAGAGAAATCCATTGTGAAATCGGTGTCCTTCCAAGAACTCATGGCTCTGCTCTTTTTTGCCGAGGTCAAACAAAATCTCTTTCAATTTTAACTTTAGGAGCTCCAGGAGATGTTCAATTGTTAGAAGGAATGGAAATTGTAGGTAAAAAAAGATTTATGCATCACTACAATTTTCCTCCTTATGCTGCAGGGGAAGTGAAACCTATTAAAGGACCAGGAAGAAGGGAAATTGGGCATGGGGTTTTGGTAGAAAGAGCTCTATTACCTGTGATTCCAAGTTTTGATGATTTCCCTTATACTATTAGAATTGTTTCTGAAATTTTATCTTCTAATGGTTCAACTTCAATGGCCTCTTGTTGTTCTTCCTCTTTAGCTTTAATGGATGCAGGAGTTCCAATTAAGGCTGCGGTTGCGGGAATTGCTTTAGGGCTAATTATGGATGAAAATGGAAATTATAAAGTTTTAACTGATATTCAAGGACCTGAGGATCAAAATGGAGACATGGATTTTAAACTTGCGGGAACAAAAAGGGGGGCTACTGCTTGTCAAATGGATGTAAAAATTGCTGGAATTTCTGAAAAAATTTTGAGAGAATGTATAGAGAGGTCAAAAAAAGCAAGAATGGAGATTCTTGAAATAATGGAAAGGGTGATTGCAGAACCTAAAAAAGAATTGTCTCCCTTTGCTCCTCGGGTCTTTGCTTTACAAATCAATCCTGAAAAAATTCGAGAAGTAATTGGTCCGGGGGGGAAAACAATAAATGAAATTATATCTGAGTGCGGAGTTTCGATTGATATTGAAGAGAATGGAAAGATTTTTGTAACCGCAGAAAAGGAAGATGCAGCAAAAAAAGCAGTTTCTTGGATAAAAAATATAACTCGAGAAATAAAAATTGGAGAAGTTTTCCAGGGTAAAGTAAAAAGAATTTTGAATTTTGGAGCAATAATTGAAATTTTGCCAGGGCAAGAAGGTTTACTTCATATTTCCCAATTAAAAGGATTAAAAGGTAAAAGATTAGATGGGGTTTTAAAAATTGGGGAAATAGTTCCGGTAAAAGTAATCGCAATTGATGAGTTAGGAAGAATAAGTTTGGGCTTACAAAAACCAAAAAAACTCAAACCTCTTTATCGTTAAAATGGCTCAAGAAAAAATAACTTACTTTAAAATTAACGAAATCCAAACTCTTCAAAAAGCTCTAAGCCAACCTCTTGTGGTTGAGGAAGATGTCATAACTCCTGAAGAAGAAAAAAGGATAAAAGAAGGCTTAAGAAAATTAATCCAGCCAAAAACTCAACCTCCAAAAAAAGAACCAACTATTGAGGAAGGAGAGAAAGAAAAGATTGCTTATTTGGTTAAAGAACTTTCAGCTAAGAATAAGGAAATCGAAAACATAAAAAAAGAAATGGAAGAAGAAAGAAGGATGAGAAAGGAGTTAGAGGATACTTTAAGAAGAGAAAGAGAAGAAAAAAGAAATTTAGAAGAGGCTTTAGAAAAGGCAAAAGAAAGAGAAAGGGGTTTAGAAGAAGAAATAGAAAGAATAAGGTTAGAAATAGCTGAAAGGGAAAGAAAAATTTTGGAAGAGGCTGAGGCGAAACTTCCAGCAAAGGAAAGAGAGATGGTTCAAAAATTAAAAAATAAAGTTGAGGAGCTTGAGAGATTGAAGAACGAGGCAATAATTGAAAAAGAAAAAATAGAAGAAAAAATGGAAATATTGAATGAAGAAATGAAAAGAAAGGAGGAAGAAAAAGCGCTTCTTGAAGAAAAAATAAAAAATCTCTTTGGTGATTTGGAAAAAGAAAGAGAAAAAAGAAGGGTTTTGGAAGAAGAAATCAAAAGGGTAATGGACGAAAGGGACGAAGAAAAGAGGAAAAGATTAATTTTAGAAGAAGACTTAAGAACAACTAAAGAAGAAAAAGAAATTGAAAAACAAAAAAGAATGATGTTGGAAGAACAAATTAAAGAACTCTTGCAAAAGAAAGAGGTAAAAAGAGAATTTCCGGGAGAAAAAATAAGAGAAGAGGAGAAAGAAAGAGAGAAATTGTTAGAAGAGCTCGAAAAAAGAGAAAGGAAAATTGAGATTTTAGAAAAACAAAAAAGAAGAGAAGAAGAGCTGAAGAAAGAAGAAGAAAGAATTGAGGTTTTAGAAGAAGTTAGACCAGAAGAAAAAGCAAAGTTTGAATTTAGAAAGAAAAAACTTCAATTGGAAAGAGAACTTTTAGCTTTAGCTGGAAAGAAAAAACCTTTAGAACTGAAAAAACGACAACTTTTAGCAAAAATTGAAGAAATTAAAAAAACGAAGTTAGAGCCTATTTTAAAACTCAAAAATGAACTTGAGGCAAAAATGGCTCAAATTGAAGAGAAAGAAGCTAGTGCTCCTTTGGAAAGAAAGAGAATTTTTGAAATGGAAAGATGGAGGTTAGATGAAAGGCTGAGAAAACTTAGTGAAGAAGAGTGGGCAGTCCAAGAAGAAATTGAAAAGGTCAATCAAGAAATTGAAAAATTAGAACCTGAATTCTTAGAAATTGAAAGCCAAGAAGAAGAAATTAAAAGAGAAATTGAAAAATTAACAGAAGAAGAAAAAATAGAGGCTTTCCAAAAAGAAGCTCAAGAATTATTAAATCAATTAAAACCGTTAGAAAAAGAAAAAGAAAAAATTCAATTGGAATTGAGCGAAGCCTTAGAAAAGAAACAAAAAATTGAAACTGCTCTCCAAGAAATAAAAGATGAAGAGGAGGCAATTGAAGAAGAATTAAAAATTATTCAAGAAAAAATAAAATCTGCAGCTACACTTGAAGAAAAAAGAGAGTTAGAAAAAAGAAGGTGGGAAATCGCTGAAGAAAGAAAGATGACAGAAGAAGAAAGATGGAAATATGAAGATGAGAGGAAAAAAATTGCAACCTCAGTAGAAGCTCTTCAAACAAGATTAAAGAGTATTGAGGTAAGAGAAAATGAATTAAAAGAAAAGCTGAAAAAAATTGTTAAATTTTTAGAAGAAAAAGGGGTAGTAATTGAGGCTGGAGTTGAAATATTAGAATTAATAGAAGAAAAACCAAAAGAGGAAGAAATTGAAGAAAAAAAGCCAAGAATTTTAGAAGAGGTAGAAATTCAAGAAGTAGAGCCAGAAGAAAAAAAACCATTAAAGTCATTTGAAATAGAAGAAACACCAAAAGAGGAAATTAAAAAAGAAGAAACCGAGGAGGAAGAATCGTTTATTAAAAAAAAAATAGAAGAGAGATTGTATGAGAGAAAAAAACTAATTTCTGAAACACCTGAAAAAGAAGAAAAAGTTCAAAAACCAGAAATCGTTGAAATACCAAAAAGACCTGAAACCACTCCACCACCGCCCCTAACTTCATTTCCAGGCCCAGAATCGTCAGGAATTCCCAAACCTCCTTTTGGAAAAGGACAAACAGAAATTGAACCTACTACATTTTTCCCTTCTTGGCCTTACGAAACAGAGCCCCAAAAACCAAAGATTGAAATCCAAGAAATTCCCCCGATTCCTGTAAAGAAACCTTCGGGTTTGAGAAAATTTTTGGTTAGAATTTTAATTATTCTTATAATTTTTGTTTTAATTGCCCTTATCTTTTGGTATATTCAAGAAAAGAGATTAAAAAAGGTTGAAAGCATTTCAATCCTTCCAGGGATTGAAAAATTAATTTAAAATAAAAAATGGAAAAAGAATTGCTAAAAAAATTTGAAGAAAAACTGAAAAAAGAAAAAAGGAAAATTGAAAAAGAACTAAAAAAGTTTGCAAAAAAATCAAAAAAGGGTTGGGAAGTGAATTTTCCAAATTTTAATGGTGGGGAGTCGGGGAGTGGAATCTTAGAAAAAGGAGCAGATGAGGTAGAAGAATATAGTACCCTTTTGTCTTTGAAGTCTGAAATGATTGAAAAATTAAGAGAGATTGATCTTGCCTTAGAAAAAATAAAAAAAGGAAATTATGGAATTTGCGAGAAATGTAAAAAGGAAATTGAAAAGGAAAGATTGGAAATTTATCCTGAGGCAAGATTTTGTTCAAAATGTAAAAAAATTTAAACTATGTTATTCAAAAAAGAATTAACAGAAAAAACAGCCCTCCTTTTAAGTTTTTTAACCTTATTTTTAGTTATCTTTTTTGCCTATTTAATCATTAATTCTCTTTTGCCAAAGCCAAAAGTAAAAATTCAAATTTCTGGACCCGAAAAAGCAAAAGCTGGAGAATGGATAACTTATAAAGTCGTGGTAAAAAATGTAGGAAATGTAATTTTGGCAAATCCTGAACTTTCATTTCAATGGCCAGATGAATCAATTCCAGAAAAAACTAAAACAGAAGTTATAAAATTGGGTGATTTTTTGTTCCCAAGGGAAGAAAAACCTTTAGAATTTAAAGGAAAGCTTTTGGGAAAAGAGGGAGAAAAAAGGGAAGTTAAAGCTCTGCTCACATTTTATAAAAAAGGAGGAAAAACTTTGCTTAGTTCAGATATTTATGCTTTTTCTACTACCTTAACTGAAATTCCTTTTGATTTAGTTTTTAATCTTCCCCCAAAAATTCCAATTTCTTCTACCCAAGATTCTCCTTTCTCTTTTAGTTTAAAATACATCTCCTTTCTTGAAACCCCGATTGAAAATCTAAGAGTAAAAATGTTTTTGCCAGCAAGCTTTTCCCTTCGAGAAACTAAACCCTTACAAAGCAAAGCTGGTGATTGGGAAATCCAAAGCTTAAATAAAGGAGAGGGGGGAGAAATTGAGTTTTTTGGATTCTTTCCAAGAAGCGGAGCTCCTCTTGGTCAAGAACTTCAATTTAAAGCTCAATTATTCATTAAACTTCCAGAAAAAGAAGTGTTTTTGAAAGAAGTTTCAGCAAAAAGCTTAACTTTTGAACCTATGATTTCTTTCTCTCAAAAAATCAATGGAAAAGAAAATTATATTGCATTTCCGGGAGAAAAACTTCATTATCAAATATCTTTTAAAAACATTTACAAAGATCCTTTAAGAGATTTGAAAATTACTGTTACCCTGTCAAGCCCACTTTTTGATCTTGAAACAATTGATGCTCCTCTTGGCGAATTTGTACCTGGAGATAACGCAATTTCTTGGACTGGTGAAAAATTGAAAACATTAAGATATTTGTTGCCAGGAGACGAAGGAGAAATTGATTTTTGGGTTCAATTGAAATCAGATTATAAACCAAAAAATAAAGAAGAGACCAATGCGGTTTTGAAAACCAAAATTAGCGCTGCTGGTTTTGAAGTAGAATATAGAAATAAGGTCCAAACAAAAGCAATAGTTTCGCAAGAAGGATATTACAATGATAAATATGGGTTTTTCCAAAATTCGGGTCCCCATCCACCAAAGGTTAACGAAACCACTTCTTATACAATTGTTTGGAAATATGAAAATTATTATAACTGGATTGACAATGCAAAAATTGTTGCAACATTTCCTCCTGAAGTGAAAGTAATTGGTTTGAAAGGAAATATCCAAGTCGAAAAGGAAATTACTCCTCCCGGAATTTATCCTTATCCTGGAATACCAGCTGGTTTTAAATTCCAAAGACCTCTTCAAGAAGGAATGCAATCTTTGGAAGTAAAATATCTCCAGATTATTTTATCAAAAGAAGTCCCTTATGCCTGGCCAAAAGATTTAGAACCTACTGGATATTTTGGAAAAGTAACTGTTGAGGCTTTAAATGCATTTCAATTAAAGTACAAAGATGAAATTTTAACTCCACAAAATTTGACAAAGCCAATTGGTTATGTGGATGAAAGAACAAGATTAAAATTAAATGAATTGCTGGCAAAGGGTGTACCTTTGGGAGGAGGAAAAATAACTTGGGAAATTGGAAAAATTCCCCCTGGAACAGGCATTTTTGAACCTCCTCCAACAGCTGCTTTCCAAATTGCTTATACTCCAGGATTATCTCTCAAAGGACAAATTGGAACTTTAATTTATACAATAACTTTAACTGGTATTGATACTTGGACTGGAAATCCAGTTCAGGTTACTGACGAACCAATCACTACTCTTTTGCCCGACGATCCTGGGGGAATAGCTGCTGGAGGAATAATTCGTTAAAATGCTCTCTAAGGTTTTCTCAGCTGGAATTTTAGGATTAGAAGCTCAAATAATTGAAATTGAGGTTAATGTAGATTTTGGTTTAAGGAGATTTGAAATTGTAGGTCTTGCTGATAAAGCAGTTGAGGAATCAAAAGAAAGGGTAGCAACGGCAATTGAAAGCTCTGGATTCAAGTCTCCTCATTCAAAGCCAATAAAAGTTTTAGTTTCTTTAGCCCCAGCCGATTTAAAAAAGGAAGGTTCTCTTTACGATTTACCAATTGCTTTAGGTTATCTTTTGGCTTCAGGAGAAATAAAGTTTAATCCTGAAAGGAAAATTATTTTGGGAGAATTGGGTTTGGATGGAAAATTGAAACCGATAAAGGGAGCAATTTCTTTCTCTTTGCTTTCAAAAGAGAAGGGTTTTTCAGAAATTGTTTTGCCAAAAGAAAATGCAAAAGAGGCTGCTTTGATTGAAGGTGTAAAAGTAATCGGAGTAAAAAATCTAAGGGAAGCTATTTTGTATTTGGAAGGGAAAATTGAAATTTTGCCAGAAAAAGTAGATTTGAAAACAATAATTCAACAAAAAAAAGAAAACCTTGAAGAATTAGATTATATTAAGGGTCAGGAATTTGCAAAAAGGGCTTTGGAAATTTCTGCTGCTGGAAATCATCATCTTTTAATGATTGGTCCTCCAGGAGCTGGAAAAACTCTTTTAGCAAAAGCTCTATCTAAAATTTTGCCTCCTCTTTCTTTTGAAGAAATTTTAGAAGTGACAAAAATTTATAGTATTGCTGGGCTTTTACCAAAAGATTCTCCTTTAATTTTTGAAAGACCATTTAGGTCCCCTCATCATACAGCTTCTGGGGTTGCATTAATTGGAGGAGGAAACCCTCCAAGACCAGGAGAAATTACTTTAGCTCATAGAGGAGTTCTATTTTTGGACGAATTTCCTGAATTTCATCGAGATGTCTTAGAAAGTTTGCGCCAGCCCCTTGAAGAAAGAAAAATTACAATTTCAAGAGCAAGACATTCATTAAGCTTTCCTGCTTCTTTTACTCTTGTAGCTGCTGCCAATCCTTGCCCTTGCGGAAATTTTGGAAATCCAGAAAAAGAATGTCATTGTTCTTTCTCCCAAATTCAAAAATATCAAAGAAAACTTTCTGGTCCATTAATAGATAGATTTGATATTTTTGTGAATGTTCCACCCTTAAAATATGAAAAATTAGCATCAAAAGAAAGTAGTGGTTGGGCAGAAAAAGTAAAAGAGAGGGTTCAAAAAGCAAGGGAAATTCAAAAAATCCGTTTTGGAAAAGAAAAAACTAATTCAGAAATGAATTTGGCAGAAATTAAAAAATATTGCCAAGTAGATAGAGAAAGCGAAAATCTTTTGAAAAAATATGTTGATTCTGGAAAACTGACTGCCAGGGGATATCATCGGGTTCTAAAAGTTGCAAGAACAATTGCAGACTTGGAGGGTTTAGAGAAAATTTCTTTTGAAAATATATGCGAGGCTTTAAATTATAGGCAAAGAGAAATTTAATAAATGTAGCCTAAAATTCTTGGATCTCCAATTTTTAAGCTTCTTTTACTTACTACCCCAAATCCAAGATAATTCATTTCAGAAAAAATAATTTTCCCATCTTTTACCTCTTCAACATAGGCTACATGTCCTAAAGGATGCCTTGTTTTTAAAGAAACAATTGCCCCAACTTTTGGCTCACAATAACTTCCAAAACACACTTCATAACCAGATTCTTTTGCATTTTTTAGCCAATCTTTAGCATTTCCCCAAGAAGGAATTTGCCTTTTCTGAGCCACCCACCAGGTACAATAACCATAAGGGTAAGAAGAAACTCCCCCAGCAAAGATTGGTGCTTTTTTTTGGATTTTTAAAGGTTCTTTTAATTTTGCACCAGGAACAATTAAAACTTGACCATCCGAAATTTCACTTGGAGAAACTATTTCATTAAAAGCTAATACATCTTCTAAATTGACTTCATATTTTTTGGCAATCTCCTCTAGAGTTTCTCCTTCTTTAACTATATGAACTGCTCCATCTACAGGGGGAATAATTAATTCTTGACCAGGTGTAATTTTTTCATCCTCTAAATTATTAGCAAAAGCAATAGTTTCAACTTTTAAATTATAATTTTTTGCAATCGCTAAAAGCGTTTCTCCTTCTTTAACTTGATGAATTAAAATTTCATTGTTTGGGGTTTCAGCTTCCAAAAGCTGGGCAAATACCTTTGGAAAAATTGTGAATGGGGGGTTAATTGAATAGAGAAAGTATTTTTCTTGAGTAAAAAATGGAGGGGTTTCTGGAATATTTTTTTTGGTTGGGTCAATAAAGAAAGAAGGGCAGGGATGAAAAAATGAAAGGAAACTCTTTTTTTGTTTATCTTCTTTCTTTGAAAAAGAAATTAAAAAAACCAAAATTGCCCCAAAAATTAAAAATTTACTAAAAATCTTTAACTTTTGGTTTGCTTGTGTCATTTTTTTCTATTTTCTTATATTAAAGGCTATTTGTCAAGTTGAAATTCTGTTAAAATAAAAAAGTGAGAAAAAAAGAGTTAATTGAGCTTTTAAATAAAAATTTTCCGTTAAAATCTCTGGGGCAAAATTTTTTGATTAAAGAAAGCATATTAAGAAAAATTTCCTCTTTTGCAGAAATTAAAGAAGATGATTTTATTTTAGAAATTGGGGCTGGTTTTGGGAATTTAACAAAGGAGTTGGCAAAAAAGGCAAAAAAGGTTTTGGCAATTGAAAAAGATAAAAGAATGGTAAATTTGGCAAAGGAATTTTTAAAGGATTTTAAAAATGTGGAGATTTTAAATGAAGATGTTTTAAAAATTGATCTCTCAAGGTTTAATCTTCAAAAAGGATACAAGGTTGTTGGTAATCTTCCTTATCATATTTCAAAACCTGTAATCCAAAAATTCCTTAAAATAAAAGAAAAGCCAAGTCTAATGATCTTTTTAGTTCAAAAAGAGGTTGCTCAAAGAATTTGTGCCAAAGCCCCAAAAACAAATTTTTTAGCTCTTTTTGTCCAGTTTTATGCAAATGCCAAAATTTTAGATTATGTAAAAAAAGATTATTTTTGGCCAAGACCAAAAGTTGATGGTGCAATTTTAAAAATTGAACCTTTAAAAAATGGCTACCAAAAAATAATCAATCCTGAAATTTTTTTCAAAGTTTTAAAAGCCGGTTTTTTCCATCCGAGAAAAAAACTTATTAACAATTTGACTGTGTCTTTGAGAAGAAATAAAATTGAATTAGAAAAGGTCTTTTCAAAAATTGGAATAAATTCTAACTCAAGAGCTGAAAATCTTTCTCTCCATTTATGGATAAAATTAACAAAAGAGCTATTTGGTTAATTCTTTTAGTAATTTTCTTATTGTTTTTTCCCTTATCAAGTCATGCCCAATTTGAATGGTTAACTTATCTTTTGGGCGCTGTTTTTAAAAAGTATGAAGCTGGTGTGATATTTATCTTTTTTCTCCGTCTTGCACTCGTTGTTTTAGGATGGATAAATAGTCTTTTAAGCGATGCAATAACTAAAGCTTTATCTCCCGGATTAATGGGGGGGTGGACTTATACTAGAAATCCCCTGGTTGATGCAGGCCTTGAAATTACTGGAGGATTCATCAGCATTGGATTAGTATTAGCTTTGATTTGGATTGCATTTGCTACAATTTTAAGACTTGAAGGTCATGATACAGGAAAACTTTTGGGGAGGCTAATAATTATTGGCATGTTAGTTTATTTTTCTAGGGTTATTTGTGGTTTAATTGTTGATGCTTCTAATATTTTTATGTATTATTTTACAGATAAAATAGCTGGTGTGGGGGTTTTCACTACCACCTTACATACTGTTGGGCAACAGTTTGTAGAATTTTTAAAAGATGTTGTTAATCCTTTGGCCTGGCCAAAAAGAATTGCTTCGTGCTTAATTGTAATTTCAATTCAAGTATATACAGCTACTCTTTTAATCGCTTATCTTTTAACCTTCCTTTTCCGATATGCTGCAATTTGGATTGGCGTTATTTTGTCTCCGGTCGCTTTTATCTGTCTAATCTTGCCTGAAACCAGAAAATATTGGGAAAGATGGTGGAAAGATTTCATCAGTTGGTGCTTAGTTGGTCCAATTTGTGGTTTCTTTCTTTATTTGGCAGCAAGAGCTGGGGAGATAATTGAACATACGCCTATGCCAGGAGGACACACCCTTATTCAACATTTTGCAAATACCTTTAATCAGTGGGATGAAGTAGCAAGAATTATTCCTCATTTTTTCACCTTAGGCCTTTTACAATTGGGAGTTATGTGGGGAATACAGGCTACAGGTTGGGGAGGAGGTATGGCTTTAGGTTTGGCTCGAAGAGCTACAGGTTGGGCAACCGGAAAATTGAAGACGCGAAAACTAACTCCAAAAGGTCTTTGGGAAAGAGCTGAGAGGAGGGTACCACCATTTGCATTTGGAAGATTCTTAGAACCAATTTTTGGAAAAGAGAGGGTTGAAAGATGGAGACGAACAATGGAAGAAATGGCAATAAGAGAAGCTACTTTACCTCCTCCTGGTACTCAAATTCCAGGAGTAAGAGGTATGGTTATTCGAGGAGCAGCTGCTCCTGTATGGGCTCTTAGAAGAGCTCTTGGTCGGGCAATTGGTTTTGAACCAACAGAAAAAGCAAGAGAAGCAGAAGAGGCAGGATTAAAAGAGGCAACTGGATTAACGGTTCAAGAACAGGTAGCTCTTTTTAGGGCAACGAGCGATTTAAATAGAAGATTGGGAATATTAAGAGCAATTATCCAGCAAGGAAATCTCAGAGATGCAATGAATCTTGCTCAAAATGCTCTTCAACAACAAGAAATTACTGCTTTATACGATGTGGCAATGAGATTGGGAAGAGAAAGAGAAATTATAGGGTTATATCCTCAACAAGCCAGAGAACATTGGGGTCCTATTATTCCAGGTCCAATACCTCCTGATATACCTCCTCAGGTCCATCAATATGGCTATATTGTAGGAAGGATGAGAGCTGATGACTTTAGAAATATTCAAGAAGATGCAATAGCTAGAGATGAACATTTTGTTGAAGCTTTGATTAGAAGTGACAATCCAGAAAAAGTTAGTGAATTTATTAATAGATTTGGCGTAGTAGGTGCTGAGACAATTCAAAATGTTTTGCGAAACTTAGGAGAGCGATATCACCAAGCACCCAGAGATTACCTTAGAGCAAATAATCGAAGATTGTATGCATATTTCACCAGAGGTGGAGGAAGGGGATTGATACAGATTTAATAGTCCTTTAAAAAAGGTGCCCTTTTTAGGGCACCCAGAGGTTATTCAATTATTGAAAAGAACTCAGAGAAAGATACGGCGTTAGTTGCGGGATCCCAAAGAGTAATTTGATAATCGCCATCTGGAGAAAGATTTTGCGAAATGGTCCAAGCATAACTTCCTGCATCAGTTTGAACGGTTACGATCTCCCGATAATAATGGCCGTGCTTGAAAAGAATTATCTTGAGTTTTTCGCCAAGAAAGCCAGCTGTTTCCCATTTGATTTCAAGTTTTTCGCCATGCTTCACCTTTATTCCTGCTTGAGGAGAAAGAATTGTTATTTTTGGTGTTTGAGAAACAGAACTAAGAGATTGTCTGAGCCTTTCGATTTCTTTTTGCAAGTTTCTAACAGCCAAGTTTGCATCAGCTTCCCTTGCTTCTTTTTCCAGTTTTTGAAGTTCTTTTCGAAGACTTTTGAAAAGCTCAGGAGGAATTTTTCCCCGTAACTGATCTAACTTTTGAATCATCAACTTCGCCTTTTTTTCAGCTTCACTCATTTTTCACCTCCTTTATCTAAAGTCTATCATAAAATAAAATTTTTGTCAAATATGCCAAAATATACACAAAAAGATCTTTGGGACTTATATAAAACTCTTCCAGAAGAACTAAAAAGAGCAATTTTTTCTGCTGAAACCGCAGAAACTTTGCAAAAAATTTATGAAAGACATGAAATTAAAGATGAGATTGCTGAAAAAATTTCAGAATTAATCACTTTTGTTTTCTTAGGGCTTTTATCACCAAAGGAATTTCGTGATGCTTTGATTCAAGAAGTTAAAATAAATATAGAAACTGCAAGAATACTTGAAAAAGAAATCTATCGTTATATTTTCTTTCCTGTCAAACCATCTTTAGAACAGCTCTATGGGGAAGGTGCTACTCCTTCTTTTGGTATGCCTTTTGCTGAAAAACCTAAAGAAAAGCCAAAAGAAGATATTTATAGAGAGCCGATTGAATAAAATTTATGTTGTTTAAGGTTCCAAAATTTATTGAATATGAGACAAAACTAATCGGACCTTTAACTGTCCGCCAAGGACTTTTTATAATTATCCCTTCTGGAATGGCTTTTTTAATTTATTTAGCTATTGGGAAAACGAACTTTCCTCTCTTTTTTCTTTCTTCTATTTTTCTTATTGGAGGTGGAATTGCCTTTGCGTTTGTAAGAGTTGAAGGAAGACCCCTTTCTACTGTTTTGTTAAACTTTTTCAAACATTCTACAAGACCCCAAAGATACCTGTGGCAAAAACCAGAAAGACCTGTCTTAACTTTTGAAATAAAAAAATATGTACCCCAAAAACCAGAAGAATCTCCGTTTCAAATTCCAGAAGCTTCTCATTTAAGAAGAGCTAAAATTAAAGTCGAAACTCAAACAAAATAATATGCCAAAAGCTTCAACCCAATCTTTTTTAGAAGTTGAAAGAATTGAAAGAGGAATTGTGTATTTAAAAGACAAAAGTATGCATGCGGTTTTAATGGTTTCTTCTTTGAACTTTGCTTTGAAATCAATCGAAGAACAAGAAGCAACTATTGTTCAATTCCAAAATTTTCTAAACTCCTTGGATTTTCCAATTCAAATTGTTGTCCAATCAAGAAGATTGAATTTAACTGGATATTTAGAAAGATTGGAGGCGATGGAAAAGGCTCAATCAAATGAATTATTAAAAAGATTAATGTCTGAGTATCGAAAATTTGTCGGGAATTTGGTTGAGCAGGGACAAATATTTACAAAAAACTTCTTTGTAATTGTCCCTTTTTATCCATTTGAAATTCCAGGAGTAAAAAAGGGGGAAGAGTTAAGAAAGGAAAAATTAGAAAGGGCAAAAATCCAGCTTTTACAAAGAGTTGAGTTTGTTGCTTTGGGTTTAAGAAGGTGTGGCTTGGAAGTTGCCTTACTTGGAACTCCAGAATTGGTTGAGCTCTATTGGAGCTGGCATCATCCTGAGGAAGCAGAAAAAGGTTATTTCCCAGAAGTTCCACCAGAATTTTTAACTTAATATGCCTTTTTCACTTTTTAAAAGAGAGAAAAGAGAAATTGGAAAAATTATTAGCGCTCCACCAATTGAGCTAAAAGATATTATTGCTCCAGCTTCAATTGTTGTTAATCCAACTTATATTTCTTTGGGTAAAAAATTAGCTAGAACTTATTTCATTTTTTCTTACCCATCCCATTTAAGTGCAGCCTGGCTTTCTCCTTTAATAAATTTCAATATCCCCTTTGATGTTGCGTTGCATATTCACCCTTTAGATACAGGAGATGTACTAAAACAACTCAGAAAAAGGCTTACTGAAATAATTGCTGAAATTAATGAAAGAGAGGAAAAGGGTTTAGTTAGAGATCCTCAATTAGAAATGGCTTACAGAGATTTGGAAGAAATGAGAGATAGATTAATTTCTGCTCAAGAAAGAATGTTTAGACTCGGGCTTTATATTACAATTTATGCCAATAGTGAAAAGGAGTTAAGAGATATTGAAACAGATCTAAGATCAATATTAGAATCAAAACTAATTTACATTAAACCCGCTCTTTATCAACAAGCAGAAGGTTTTATTTCAACCACCCCTTATGGCTCAGATAAACTTTTAATCCACACAACTTTAAATACCCTACCCCTTTCTTCAACTTTTCCTTTTGTCTCCTTTGATTTAAGCTCGAACGAAGGAATTCTCTATGGAATTAACCTTCATAATAACTCTTTAGTTTTGTTTGATAGATTTTCTTTAGAAAATGCAAATGA